>Ga0247725_1000084_pt1 | contig 126014 bp, 215 predicted proteins | sample OKSTACKMCFT3sol_FD_183021 | JGI IMG/M metagenome (GOLD analysis project Ga0247725, IMG submission 183021) | Subsurface sediment microbial communities from gas well in Oklahoma, United States - OK STACK MC-FT3-sol | ecosystem: Environmental > Terrestrial > Deep subsurface > Rock core/Sediment...
CTTTGCGCTTATGCGCAAAAGACAGGTGGGGGAGGTACGTTGAGGATTCCTCAATTACACCCCCGTCAACTTGATACTTAATGGCCAGGTGGGCCTTGTTGAGAATTTCGAGGGCTTCTTTAATCTCGTTGCACGAATACGTATGGCCATTCCTGGCCAGCTCCTGCATTAGGTCACGGATCGTGAACCTAACTCTTAGCTGGCTGCCATCAACGAAGCCGTTGCCGATAACGGAAAACTTTCGAAGAGCATCCTCAACGAGTTCCTCGCGCATTCCTGGATACATCAAAACCGTTTCAGTGCGCGTGCGCGTCGATATCGGAATGATTTCCTGGGCTTCCTCAAGAGGCTGTCCATGAGAATCGTCCTTGATCCTAATGCGCTTCTGGATCGCCGCGGCGGTCATCTGTACGTGGAATAGGTTCCCTTTGATGCTCCCTGTGAACTCAGTGCATAGACCATCGCCAAAGTCGGTACGCTTCTTCCAACCATAGAATCTTGGAAGGAGATCATAGATGGCAACCAAGTTCCCGTAGCCGGCCAGTACCGACTCGCTCAATAGGTAGTTTTCAAACATCTCCGTGAGCGGGAGCTTTACTTGGTCAGGCGCCTTATTGCGCGGCGCAGCAACTGGAGATTTTGTTACACGGCGCTGTTGAGCACCACTATTGAAGTCAGTATCTTCAGCCAGCGATGGAAATCCCATTTGCATATCTGAACTACTCATAGTCGCTACTGGAGTTAATCATGTCCCTACTGCATGAATTGCAGCTAATCGATGAACAGATCAGTGAGTTGAATTCGAAGCGAGAGAAGCTGATGTCTTCTGAAAGCTTCAAAAAAGAAGCGGAGTTCCACGCCAAGTTGACCGGGCTGATGGGTGAATACGGGCGGTCCCTTAAGGACATCATCAAAATCTTCGGCACCGAAGAGAAGCAGGCACCGGCTCGCCGCGTGCGCGCTGAAAAAACATTCAAGAACCCGCACACCGGCGAGGTTGTGACCGTTAAGAGCATCAATAACGGCCAGATCAAAGAATGGAAGGCGAAGTGGGGCCAGGAAGCGGTCATGAGTTGGTTGCAATAGCCGGTTTCTGTCCCTCTTTTTTGAGGGCTGACGTTAGGGTCAAAAGCACCCGGTAGTCACAGTCGCTGATGCTGCCATCCTGGAGGGCCTTATTCAGAGCCAACTTCACTCCAGGAGTGGCAGCGTACTTGGCAGTTGTCTCGGCGAGCTCAACGTACTGCTCAGCAGTGATTTCAACTCCGGAAGCGCAAACGCCATACCCCCCCTCCATGCGGCCGAGCAGACGCCGAATCAAAATCGAACAGATCAGGCTGAGCAAGAAATTCTGCGGCAACGGCAGACTTTGCTTCGTCGGCATCCTCAACGAATAGATCGCGATCTGATAGGTACACAGTGCCTGCCAGGCCGGCCAGCAGTACAACTGAAATCGTCAAGGGGATGTAGTGTCGTTTCTTCATAGTGGCCGCAACGATCAAGAGTCGATCGGAGTCTACCCAGCACGGGAAAAACTCAAAGCCAAAGTGGGCTCGCGAAACACCACTTGGGGACAGCAACTTGGCTGGATGTTCGACTGAGAGCCTGTATCGTGTGGCCAACAGCAATCAGACCAAGGAGCCTCAAATGCTAATTCTGACACGTCGAATAGGTGAAACCCTGATGATCGGCGACAACATCACGGTGACTGTCCTGGGCGTGCAAGGTAACCAAGTCCGCATTGGCGTGAATTGCCCGAAGGAAATCGAGGTTCATCGGGAAGAGATCTATGAGCGCATCCAGAAGGAAAAGCGTGAACGTGCGTAAAGCGTGCTCCCTGCTTGTCCTGTCGGCAGCGCTATCTGGCTGCATGACCTCTTGGGTTCAAAGCCCCAGTCCAACCGTTAAAGCCCTAGTTCGAGATCTAACCTTGCAGGGTTACCAGTGCGAGGCAGGTTTCTCTGAAATTGAGTGCAAGCATGAAGCCGTGCAGGCCGTGAAGCAGACAAGCATCTGCGATGCGACTCGCTGCTATCCGAGAGGGGAGACGTACCAGGTCAGCGTCTACAGGATTCAGCAGAAGCCCAATGGGCTGCCTCTCGTTCGGCACACAGTCGAGCGAGCTGATCCACCTCCTGCCAAACAAAGCGAAGAAGCAGCCCCCACCTCCGAGTGAGGTGGGATTCGCAGTTGCCTACTGTTTTTGACTGGCTGACTTGGCCAGTTGAGAGATCTGAGCCATCAACCCTGGAACAGAATCGGCGTTCACATAAACCAGACGCCGACTCTTCGGTAGCTCGAAAGCCCCGTAGAATCGCTGCCCCGCATTGGCCTTCGCCGCATTCGTAAACACGTCAAAGCCGACAATTTCCACCGGTAGTGCATCAGTGTTGAGCGTGCAGACGCCGGCTGTTTCGAGGGTTGTGGCCGCGTTCTTGAAGTAGCCTTCGAAGGCTTCTTTCCCCCCTGATTTGCTGGCCAGGTAAGCCCCCTCATAGAGCAGGAACAGCGATTCGCTACTGGTGCAGAGGATTGCGTCCTTGTCGACCGTTAGGCTTGCCTTCAACGGGACATCAACTCCCGCTGTAGCAAAGGGAGAGCTGGCGCAAGCCAGAAGCAGACATGTCAGTTTCAACAGATGGCGCATCAGAGGAAAACCCCTCCTGGAGTTGTTTTGAAGGCGACCATTGCGCCGGAGGTACAGCGGTAGATAGTCGGCGCGAAACCAAGTTCAAGAGCAGACTCTGCCGCCTTGAACGGGCTTGATGTCCGGGGTAGCTCAGTGATCGCGACGCGACCGTTTACCTGCGTCCACAGTGCAAAGTAGTGCTCAGGGGGCTGCGGCAGCCCCTTGCGCAAGGGCGAGGGAGCTCCGGCGAGCATGATCAGGCAAGAGGATGGGAACCTGGCTCTGGGCTCTCGCATGTCGCGCAATGCAGAGTGGTTCGTCAGCTCATGGAAGGCCTCGAAGGTGATCGTCCCGAGCGCAATCTGCTGAAGGTCAACCAGCGAATAGGTGTCCGGGATGGCATACCACTGGATATCACCATCAAGATCGTTCTGACCGGCGGCGGGATAACCAAATGCCAGCTTGCACCCGACCTCGATGCCGTTCACCCCATGGCGAAGGCCAACGACCCCGGTTCTGCCATCGATATTGAAAGAGACAATCGCATAGCTCTCCCTCGAATCGCCTGAGTGCACCGAACGAATCGAGTCAACACACTCTGGCCAGCCTCCAGCGACTGCTAGCTCAACGACTTCATCTGCCTGAAGGCTTTGGCTCAGGTCGAGTAGCTCTCTGATCATTCAAGCGCCTCGTGAAGCGCTACCGCCTGAATGGCCGCGGCTTTAGCTACTGGATCTGTTGTGGTCTTGATGATTGACCGTAGCGCTTTCAGCAGAGCCTGGATCTGCTCTTGGGAAGAGTCAGCCGACTCATCGAGCCCGGCCGCATGTGCAGACTTGACCAGCTCAATCAGGGGGCTTTTGTCGTAGTCGTCCGGAAGGTTGAGGCCTGCCGTGGCGTCAATGAAATCTGCCGGGTTAAACACTCGAAGACACTCCCATGTTCATTGCGATCAATACCTCATTAAGCAAAGGAGCCGCACTATGGCGGCTCCTTTTTTACTTCAGATCCCCTGGGGGACTTCCTCGCCCCCCAGCGCCGTCAGAAGCGCTGGGAACGCTTGCAGCAGTGTTTTCATCATCAACACGAGTGAAGCTGCGAATTGACCATCGGCATCATCACCGCCGTCTTGATTCGCCTGCTCTTGAAGGATGTCTTCGAAGCGCAGTTTCTTGATCTTCAGTCGATCGTCGATGACAAGCTTCAGCTTGTCCTCATACGCCAGCGAGAGCTCGTGAACCACCATGCCTGAGCTGATGTGGTTTTGGATGTTCTCGTGCGTCAGGTCTTGGTTGGTCGCGCGAATTGCGCCGCCGTCTTCACCGGTGTCTTGAAGTCGGGCATCGGTTAGCACCGTGAAACCGGCCGGTGACTGACCAGTGCGAACCCAATCAGTCATGCTGGCCGAAGGGGCAATCTTGGTGGTCACCGGGCGCACTGGGAGCGAACCGATGCACTCGCGCAGAGTAGAAAGCAGGTCCTCAGCTTTCTGAGGGGATGCCTTGTTGACGAAGATGATCCCGTCAGCAGGGGAAATGGCCGCATACGTGGTGGACCGGCGCAGGAATGCCCGTGGCATCAGTGTCTGGATGATTTCATCCTTCAGCTGATCCTTCTCCTTTTTGTACACCTTGCGCTGCTGAGAGGTTTCAATTTCCTCAACCTTGGCCTTGAGCTCATCACGTACCACCGAGCCTGGCAGGATGCGCTCGATCATCCGGAAGCAGATCAGGTGGTAACCGTCGGCAGAAAAGACCAGTGGTGCGTCAGGGCCTTTGCCAACCGGTGGCATAAAGCCGCAAGTGCTGAGGACTTGCGAGTCGGGCTCTTGGCTCTGCTTCTGCTGAAGTGCGGCTTCGAGAGTTTCGGCGGTGAGATCGATTTGTTGGGTGATGCGATAGGCGATGGCTTGATTGAAAAACATGGGACCTCCTTGCTGTGTTGCCACAGGGTAACGAAGCCCCGTCGTTCTTCAACTCAAGCCGGGCTGATGAAACTCTACAGTTTGAGTCCGTCGCATTTGGCATCTGCCAGAGTCGCGTGCCGATCAATTCGGCCAGAGCGGTGCTTCAAGGCCCAGTGCCAAGATTTGTGCCAGTTGCCGTGATCCATGGGGGCGACCCTCTCGATCGTTGCCGCGACGACACCGCCCTTGGTGACCTGGTAGTGCCCTTTCCGGATGTACCGTATCTGTATTCCGCTCACTGATGGACCTCCAATTCTTTCTCAGCGTCATGCTGCCAGGGGCAGAGCAACGAAGTGATCTCGCGGAAATTCCTCCGCCGGCGCACGCAGGTAGCTGACCAGATCCTCGATCGAGGTATCGTTCAGCGACGCATACCAACGTCTGCCAACCAGGTGGAGCTGTGCGTCCAATTTGCCAGCGGCCGCTTTGATCGTCTCGAAGCCTGTATCTGGCAATGCGATGAGCGTGACAAGCCCCGTTCCTTGCATCAGGGCTGCGCTTACAACCGCCTCGTAGACCTGAGCTTTTTCTTGGCAGAGAACTTCAATCGAGGTCCCGCCGTCCACGTCTGCGTGAGAGATAGTCGCCAGCCCATGGCCTGCCAGAATGTCACTCACCGCTTCAGCACACGCACGTGTCAACGCTTTCGCATCGTCGATTGAGCAGCCTGCCAGTGCGCCGGACGCAATCCTCTCCAGAATTTGGAGCCCGACGTTAGTGCCCACGATGGCGGCTCTTTTGGACCCCTTTGCGTGCAGCCAGGCGTTCACGGAGGTAAGGGACGGCAATCTCCGGCACGCGTGCAATCGGGCCAAAACGGAAACCGGGTTTACGCAGGCCAAACTCGCCTTGAGAGGACTCGTAAAGCTCTGTGTGACCGGTAGCGATGGCAGTATCCAGCAGGTTTTTCCAGGACGTTTTACCGAGGCGCAGAACACGATCGTCGACAACCATCTCGGACAGCGCCAGCTCCGGAGCAATCCCGGACATCTCCTGTTTCTTGATTTGTGGATCTGCAACTGGGGAATTCACCCCGGTGAAGAACGGCGTCGAGGACATGAAGTCCAGGCACATTTGAGGTTGAGCTTGTTTCATGGGTGTTCACTCCTTTGGAAGATGGAGCGAAGTGAAACCCGGTGAAGTGCGTGCCAGCAGATCTAACGTGTTCTGGCGAGCTTTTCCATTTCCCGAAGAAGAAGGGTGGCCTGATCAGATGTCTGCTCGTTCGCGTAGGCCTCTATGAATGCCCCGATCAGTCGAATCAGCATTGAAGAGCCGGAATCATCGCGCAGGGCGGTCTGAAGGCAAAATTGCTCCAGGTCGACGGGGGAGAGGTGGTTGAGCATGTCCTCTGAGATGATCTCGGCGATGTCTTCCAGGAGGACCCGAAGAATATGGTGCGGGTTGTCCAGGGCCCCTTCAGCTTGATTCTGGCCCATTTCACAGAGCGCAAGCTTACGACCACCCTTGGGAGCGGGCGGGAGCGATAGCAATCGTTGCAGTGTGTCCGCAACGGCTCTGTTGGTTGGACGGCTCAACTGGTGACTCCAAGGCGCTGTGAAGCAGAAAACGCACAAGGCGTACCGGAATTATAAACGGAAGATGGCTGGGTCCGTGAGGTGAATCGTAACTTCAGGCAGAGATGGTTTCGTGACCCCTTGTTCGCTGGGGAGTAATGGAGTCGCGATGTAAATTCGAGACGGCAATTCAGCCCCCAAACTGGAGTCGATAATGATCAAGAACTGCTTGCTCGCCGCAATGCTTTTGCTGCCCACGGCCGCTTTTGCACACGAGGGCCTGGATAAGGACGAATTCACCAATGAGGCCTGGCAAAGCTATGGCCTGAATCTCTCCGAAGAGAAAGAGATTGCGATCAATACCATCCGCTTCGACCAGCAGCGCGATCGCTTCCACCTCACCAACAAATACATCGCTCAACTGCCCGCCGACGTGCAGGCCAAGATGGCAGAGGAAATGGCCGCCATCGATGCCGCCGGCGATGCCAAGATCCAGTCCGTGCTGTCCCCGGAGGAACGCGCCGAACATGCGAAACTGAAGGCTGAGCATGAGGCGCACGCTGCACTGTGGGCCGAGTTCGAGGCCTGGAAGAAGCAGCAGGGGAAGTAACCGCAGGCGGGGATTAGGCCCAGAGCTTGGGCAGAGGTAGCAAAGATGAGAGAGCTGATCAGTAGGGAGCCGTGGTGGGCAAATCCACCTCTTCCCGGCCAGGGTGATCTCGATGTCAGCTGGGGGTACTTAGAGGTCTACAGTTCCCCGGAGGGTTTCGAGTTTGTCTTTGTTGATGAGCCGCCATCGCTGGAAGAGATCACGAGCCGCAAAGCGTGCCGACTTGCGCAGCGCTAGCCGTTAATCGTCCAGGCAGAAAACTCTGCCTGGACGATCTTCTTCAACATGTCGGCCGGCACATGAGCTGTTGAATGCAGCCGCACTGGAGCACGAAGTTGGGTGCTTCTACGCACAGTACGGCCACACGATCATCATCGTTCGCATTCAGGAAGTATTCTGCCAAGACGACCGACTTCTCAGAGTCGTCCATACCCGACCAGTCTCTTAGACCAATCCGAGGGCCCACGTACATGAGCGCTCTGTCCAAAGCTTGCCCGAGGCTCGGATAGCTCTTAGGGCCAATCCACCCATCTTCTGGGTCCGTTCCCAGTGGAACGTCAAGGAAGGTAATGACCGCATTTCCTTCGGACTGGCTCATACGTCACCTCGCAGATCATCCGACAGAGCGGAAATTTCCTGTACTGGATCAAGGACCGTTTCGTCCTCGCAGTAGATCGCCGCTTTAACCTCGTCGCCCACGAAGCGCGAACGCACATAGCCTGAGTGTTCTTTGGCAACCACAACCGACAGCTCATGCGGGGTCGACTCGTTGTGATCGATCTCGATAGAGAACCCATTACGCAAGCTGATGCTTGCCGGCTCACCAGCTGCATCCAGATACGCAGCTACTGCCGTTTCAGCCTTAAGGCGCAGCTCTTGAAGATTGATGTCCATGGCAATTCCTCAGTGCAAGCGTTCAGGGCTGGATTCAGGGATCGAAGCAGCCGAAGAAATCTTCACAGGCCAGCGCCGGCGGGCGATGCCGAGCTTTCCGTCGCAGAGATCAACCGAGCCACTGATGAAGTCCATCGGTGGAATGTCGAACTTCCCAGCGCAGACGCGCACCTGGTCAGGTCGGACCACCTCAGTGAAGCGGGAAGAGCCATCCGCGGAATAGCGAACGATCTTCAGGGAACCGGATGCGGCATCGGAATTCGTCACTTGAATGACTTCAGCCCAGGCCTGCTGTGGCCAGCCATCAAGCTGAACCAGCTGGCCAACGGCGATGCTCTTCGCGATCGGGCCAAATACGCTGTGAATGGATTGGGGGGCTTTGTGTTCTTCGATATGGCTCATGTCTAATCCTCATGTGCGAGGGAATGACCTCGCGATGGAGGTATTTGAGCCATACGAAGTGCGTGCCAGCAGATCTACCGAATCGCTGCGTGAAGATCCGCTATGCAGGCGTCCAGCTTTCCTGGCGACTTGGCATCCGCCGCTACGCGCACACCCTGAATAGCCCCAAGCTCTGTGCGGGCCTGCTGGTGACCACGGTCGCTTGCAACAGAGAACCAGCAATAGGCATCGAAGTCCGGTTCTATCGATGGGTACTTGCCCAGGAGAAGGCCGTTGGCGTAGTTGAAGATGGCTTCATTATCGCCTGCCAGCGCTTTCTGCTTCAGCGCCTCGGCGTTGACTTCAGATCGAGCCCCAAGCTGAATTGGAGCCGAAGATTTGGGAGCCGAATTAGGCACCACAAAACCAAGCTTCAGGGCTTCGGCTTTGGCAGCTTCACCCTCGGCAACCTTTCCGGATTCAGCCAGATAAGTCCCCAGCCTGTATGCAGATTCAGCATCACCGGCCCTCATCGCTTGGTCCAGAACCGCCAGTCCTTTCGCCGGATCGCTGAGGCCAGGCGAAAGCTGGTTTGTTAGCAGAAGCCCGTACTCACGCTTGGCCCTTAGACTGCCAGCAGCTGCCTTTTCGAATAGCGAGACTGCGTATCCGCGGTCTTGAGGGACGCCATTCCCAAGAAGGTAATTCCACGCCAGCACCCGCGATGACTCGGCGTGGCCAAAACCATCAGCAGTGGTCAGGTAGGCAATTGCCCGAGCCATATCCTTAGGCACGCCGATGCCGTTCTGATAGATCCGAGCCAGCTCATAGAGCGCCTCGTAGTTACCCATGTAAGCCGACTGCTCCATCAGGTCCAACATTCCGGCCTGATCCCCGTTCGCACCAATACGTTTTGCCTCGGCCATGGCCAGTTGTGCTGACTCAAGGGGCGAGGTTGAAGTGGTTGGCAGCATCTGCTCGATAGGAGCAGGGGCGTGGGGTGGGATTACCGGGGTTGCAGGAGGTGCTGCGGCATATACGGCAGCAGGCTCAGCAGCTTCGACAGGCTCCATGGCGGCAATGAGGCCTGATGCAGGAAGGATCACCGCCGATGTGGATCGAGATGCAGACTGCTGCAACGGGTATTGATCTCTGCTGTGCGCAGATTCAGGGGCGGCAATCCGTTCATCAAATGGATTACCGGTGCTCTGGGATGGGGATGAACAACCAGACGTGAAAGCGGCTGCAATCGCGGCCACAAGAAACGGAGCGCGGTACATCGAGCAAGTCCTAAGGTGGTATGTCCATAGGATTGCAGATTGAGCAGGTCTGCCAAGCCAAAGCAGACCTGTGAAACACCTCTCTCTTACTCTGTCGGTTTCCGCAGGTGCTGGAGGTGTGAGTTGCGCTGCCACCATCCGGAGATGATATCGGGGGGGATGATGCTGCACAGGGCAAGGTCATCGATGGTCAGCTTCTTGTTGAATCGCTTGTTGCGCCAGGATTCGGCCGGCGCGTTATGCGGGTGCTGCGGCTTGGCCCACTGAAGCGCTTGAGCCGCATTGTGGAAGCGGCGGGCACCGGTGTAGCCAAGAGCGTCGCCGACAACTACCGCAGTGATGCGCGCTCGCTCGCGTGGATAAATGGACTCCAGAAGGTCGATCAGCGGGCCCTGGGGTGCTTTTGCTTCCAGTTCGACAGGAATGCGCCCGGTTGTCTGGTATTCCATCAGCAACCTGGGATTCTTGAGCATCTGGGAAAGGGTCTTTGAATTGAATTTCATGGCGCTTACCTCCTGTTGATAAGCGCCAGTCTATTGATTCGCCGGCGTGCCAGTAGTTGAGCAGGATGCCTATGCGGCCTCAAGGATATCGCCGTAGAGGATTGACGCAGTATCGAGAGACTCATCGTTCTCATCGTAGATGTCGACCACCAGCCCTTCAGCTTCAAGCTTTACATGGACTTCCAAGTCTCGGGACTTCACATAGAGGTAGTCGCCGCAATCGCTAACGGAAGGGCAAAGCTCTGCTGCGGAGCAGTCATCGTTGTTGCCAGTTTGAAACTTGAGCAGGTCGTGCGAATTGGTCGGTTCAGCACGGCTTGCGCAGGTTACCGATAGCACGCTGCCGCTGACCGCTACCTGAACTGTTACGCCGCCTTCCTTCCAGGAGTCGGCCCACACCTCCTGAAGGGTGGTGTTGTTGCTGTCGATGGCCCAGTTCGTGGTGAGGTTGAGTCCGCAGTTCATTGTTCAGTCCTCCAAGGTAGATCGATGGGCCTTCATTACGGAGGCCGGGATTTCGCTTCTGGGTGCCAAGATCGGCTGCTGCATTTCCGGGTCGAAGAAGATGAAGGCCTCACCTTTACGCAGGGCTACCTGGACTCGTTCGACACGAACGGACATGGGCGTTTCATCGCTACTACAGGTGTCGCTGCGTGAAACGAAGTCCTCAATCAGGGCAACCAGAGTGTCGGGCTCAAGTTTCTCGTAGGGGATGATCATTGCCTTATCACCACTGTTCTATGGACGGGTTTTCAGACCGAGCAGGCGCAGCTGCGCCTCAGGCCGATGAGCGAATACTCAATCGTTCCTGGGCGTGCCAGCAGGTGGAGAGAAGCGGAAGGGAGACTTAGATCGGAAGGCTCAAACTTGGTTAGCCATTGTCAGCCCTTGTCGCACTTGGGCCGCAAATAGGCTGTTCTGAAATGGCTCCCTGATTGGAGCGCTGAAACCAAGGGTGAATGCGGAAACCATCGAGCTCGCTGGGCCTGGCCGGAAATCGTAGCCTGGAAATGCCTCTTTGAGGGCCGCCACAACACGGTTAGGCCAGCTCATGGGTTGCGGGGAGAAGATGTCCCGGTAGTAGGCGTTAATGAACGCTGTGACAGTCTCATCACTGACCTCGATGTAATCATCAAGGTACTCGCCGTGGCCATGGAGAAGCTCTCCAGCTGCAAGCATGACCTTGAAGAGGTAGGACCTGCTTGTGTAGAGGTCAAGGTCGATGAATCCATCGTTGAGCAGTCTGGAGAGGGGCAGGAAAGGGACTGAGCAAACAGTTCCGCTTGTGCTGGCAAGGATTGACCGTAGATAGGCGGATTCAATGTCACGCCATGGCCATGCTCAGCGCCATCAACAAACCGCCGCAAAACATCACTGTCGATCAGCAGCTCGTAGTCGAGAAAAACGTCGCTTCCAAATTGAACCCTGAAGTTAGCGACATAGCGCTCTAAAGCCGGTAGTGACCTCAGGGTCAGTAGATTGCTGGCTACACCTTCAAAGCTCGGATCGACCTCGGGATTTTGGATCTCGTAGCCCGGACCGATTGGGGAATCCTGGGAGTCTTGAGGGGCGGTTCCGCCGACGATCAAGCCAGAAACAATTCGACTATCCATAACAAGCCTGCACTCAAAATCACCAGCTAAAAATGATCGAAAGCATCCTGATCAAGCGGCCTACTCTGCCGTGAGTGCTTGAACAGCGGCGGATCATACACGTCCACCCGCCAAGTTGGGACGCCAATACCAAGATTCCGACAGCCTGCTATCGCCCGACCCCTTGGCAATGCTGAATGAAGCTACTCACCATATCCTCGTTACCCCGCTTGTCGACCAGGAACCCGTGGAAGGTGCTTGATTGATCACCGTGGAAGGCAAAACCGACATGCGTTGCTGAGCGGATTTCGAAGATTAGATTCTGATCAGGGATGAAACTCGCCAAAATAAAGTCACCACTGATTACGGGGGCCTGGCTGAGCTGGTTGACCGGAAGAAAACGGTCATTGGTCCGAAGTGAGTTGCCCTTGTTGCTGGCGATGATTGCTGAATTGCGAGCGCCGGCATTGAAGAGCGCTGAGAACTTCACTTGGCCGCCCTTCGCGCACGTCATCAGCACCTTGCCGAGCCCATTGAAGCTTTCTTGCTCACCCTTCAGGTAGACGATGCCTTTGGCTCCCTCAATGCCCCAAGACGGCGGTTGAAACCCAAAGTTTGCCATCCGAAATCGGGCAATCTGGTCTGATGAGAGCATGATCATCTGGCCGCGGCCGGCTTTGACCATGACCTCGAACAGGCCGAGATCAATGCCCATCTCCGTCAGGTAGCCAGTAATTGCCGCCGACATCACTTGACCGACATCGAGGTCGCTCGCGCCTGTTCTGCCATTCCGGTAAAAACGGTGAACTCCCAGCTGGGAGCCGGGTTGCAAGTAGCGGAAGTAGCCGCCGGCATAACTCATCGTGCAGACGCTATGGCATTTGCCCGGAGCAACCCCGCTGGAGCCTGTTGCCCTGCCTACATCAGTTGCGAATCCACTTCGGCGAATGATCCGGCCTAGCTCTAGCCCCGAGAGCAGGTCACCGCCGATGGTGTCGAAATAGACTACCGCAGGGCCTCTGACCGATCGCGTTATCTGCGCGATTTCGTCCCTGGTATCCGACGTGATCTCGCCGGTGACAAAAATCTCGGTACGGCTATTGGCCTCGCGAACAGATACATCACCAAACGCCGGCAGACAGGCGAGGTTGGCGATGATCGCAAGGGCAAGTCGAGAACACAGTTTGGGCATCAATGGGACTACTCTTTACCGGCGCAAGAGGCGGATTTCATGGAAGGAAAAGGCCGCAGTTCTGTTGCGCTACCAGGTGGTAGGGGACGTTGACAGCTCGTACTTCTTGAACACGAGGGTCCCCGTTGGGATTGCCTGCTTGAACTCACCCTCAGCCGTCCGCTCTATCTGGAAAATCTGCGAATCGTCGGCAGCGAAAGCGGTCAAAACCTCGCCTTCCTCGACCCAGCGATCAACCTTCACCGACTGTCCATCAGCGACGATCTGATCCTCTTTGAAGATCGCGATCCCCATCAGGCGGGCCTGGCCGTTCGGCGAAACCATCGTCGCCTCGTAGGCACCGGTAGTTGGCTCAGAGCAGCCCGACACGAGCGCAGCCATGAGGATCAGCGCAGAAATTTTACTTTTGAACATGATGAGTCCCTGCTGAATTGGCCGGCGGCCCCTTGAACAGTAGAGGCCGCCAGGCAGAAGTGATGGTGCTTACTGGATCAGGCAGCGTGCGCCGCGGTAGGGGTCCGCAAACGGGATGTCGTCATCGAAGCTGTCGTAATCCGGTGCCGGTTGCGCTGATGCAGGGGCTGGCTGTCGTGGAGCTGCTTGCTGCGGTTCGCGCTGCGGGCGCTGGGCACGGGGTGCGTCATCGCCGGAGTTGCCACCACGACCACCGAGCAGTTGCAGGGTGCCATTCATGTCCACCACGATTTCGGTGGTGTAGCGCTTGACGCCATCCTTCTCCCACTCACGGGTTTGCAGGCGACCTTCGATGTAGCACTGGCCGCCTTTCTTCAGGTACTCGCCAGCGATTTCGGCCAGCTTCCCGAAGAACACCACGCGGTGCCACTCGGTACGGTCCTGCTGTTGACCAGTCTGTTTGTCCTTCCAGCTGTCGGTGGTGGCCAGCGTGATGTTGGTCACCGCATTGCCATTGGGCAGATAGCGGGTTTCCGGATCGCCGCCGACGTTGCCGATAAGAATGACCTTGTTTACTCCCCGAGCCATGAACCCTTCCTCTATTTCCGTGATGCACGAACTGTGCGTGGGTGATGTTTCCTATGCTGCGCGGGGGCGGTGCGTGCCACCATACTCAGCCTCGTGTTTTTGCTTTCGATGAACGACCAGGCGGTTGATCCCCACACTAGCTTCACAAGCTCTTCGCAACTGCCCGCGAGCAAGATGAACTCGGCCGGGAGTTCGCGATGGCTGTCCAAAGCCTCGAACTCTTCCGACTGCATCTGAACAGCCATGACGCCCTTGCTGCTCACTGAAACGCCGAAGCCGCATGGGATATCGAGGGGTGTAATCGGGGCCAGCCTGGGCCGGCCTTTGTAATATCCGCAGCCAAGGCGATACAGGGCTCGGTGCACTCGTTGATGATCATCAACGGACGCAATCCGAATCCGGATATTGCTGGGAAACAGAAGTTTGAGTTCCTGGGCAGGCATTACATACGTTCACAAAAGCGCGTAAGTCGTGCCTGTCATTGTCACAGCGACAGGCATATTCACGAAGCCAAAGTGGGGCCGTGAAGTTCAACTCGCCGCCCTGACCAGTACCTGGGCGAGCCGTGAGAGGGCACCATGCAGTCCGGCGCGTGGTTCCCCAGCATCCTGCTTGCCAATGCTGGGTATCCCGAGGGTTGCCAGCTCTTCACCCAGCAGGATTGATGCTGCGCCTTGCCCGCCTGAAGGTGCCCGGCCTGTGCGCTGCGCTCGCTTCTTGAGGGACATAACGATTCCAGCCTGCAAGGTCGCGAGCGCCGATAGCCCGGTCAGGTCGCTGTCCTCGATGGCCTGGTAAGCCATCGAAACTGAAACCCGACCTTCGGCAACGAGATTACGGATACCTTCCTGCCGGTACACAGCAGAAAGGGTCCGCACATTGCGCAGCGTCCTGCCGCAGATTCTGGCGATCTCCAAGTCCATGCACCCAGCCTTCGAAAGCGCTTCGTAAATCTCGGCGATCGACATAGGTTTAGATGCCGCGATCTGCTCCCGAACAGCTAAACAGTCAGTTTCCGCTGGCTGAAGGCCGGCCGCGATATCTGCTCCCAGCCGCTGAATGACCTCCTGGATCACGATCCACCTCTCAGGTTCACGCCATCGAACACACCGATTGCATTAGGAGCCAGTTTGACGATGAAGCCATTTTCTTCCGCATCGGCCTCCTGATCCTCGCCAAAGTCCGGGTCACCGAGAGTGTTCAGATGCTCCCGTGCCACGGGATATTCGAGCGCAGAATCTTTGGGGCCAACGAAGGCAAAGATTCTTGATCCCCCAAGGGTGTCGACATGCACGACATTCAGGGCCGCTTCGCGCGTAATGACGGACTCAACCTTCTCAATGAGGCCGAGGAACTGCTCTGCGAATTCCGGGGGGAAGCTGGTTGCGTCGTACTGGCGCAGACACGCTATGTGGCCTGCAAGCTCATGGTGGTCATTGGTTGTGAGCCAGCCGTGGATGGCCGGGCCTGGGGCTTGATCGTGGTTATTGGTCACTGTTTTTCTCCTGCGCTGGGCGCTGGTCTGTAAGTCGTCTGGCAGAACCATTCTGCGCAGTCGGATTCATGCGAGGAAAAGCCCGCAATTGCTGTGCTGTTGATCCGAGCCCAGCTACCAGCAGGCTTACCCTTTGAGCCGATTAGGCCGCGAAGTCGAAGCTGTACTGGCCTCGATCCACACGCTTAGCGTTGAGCTGGCAGACTTTGCGAATCTGCTCTTTCCAGTTCGGGTTCTGAGTGGGGCGTCGATCGGCAACGTAGTCGTAGATTTCAGACAAATGAGCCACACCGCCGAGCTGCTCTACGGCCTCGCGCACCAGAGTCGCCCAAGAGGCCCGGCCCGCAATCAAGGCCTCCTGAGCTTCAGCAGGGAGCTGACTGACGAATTCCTGCTCGTGGTAGAGGCTAAAGCCGACCATCAGGCGCTGCTCGTCCTTGCGGAAGAGGCAGAAGCAGAGGGGTTTCTCCAGGCCTTGGTAAATGTTCCGGGGGATCATTTCCTGCTGGAGAGCCCAAGTCTGGTTGTAGCGGGCGACTCGGCTTGCGGTTTGAAGGAAATAGGTGGGCAAGATCATGCCAATCCGTCCCCCCATCTCCATCGCCTTTGCTGCCCGGTCCAGGAACGCATCGAAGAGCGAGGTTTTGAACGGCGGATTGCCAATGAAAACCGTGGGGCGCTCTGGAAACGACACATCACGAATATCGCCGGTGATGATGGTCCGGCCGGTGCGCTGACGCGCCATCTCGGCGAGCTCCGGATCGATCTCGATCCCAACTGCCGGCACATGCTGCGGAATGGCCTCAAGGAAACGGCCAGGCCCACAGGTGGGCTCAATCACGAAGTCATTCGACCCAAGGTCTGCAAAGTGCTTGCGCACCAGCGCCTCTGCAACCCATGCAGGGGTGAAATACTGTGAGAGTGCGACGACGTTGCTCATGTGCAGTGCTCCGTTCTGAAGATGGGCAAATTCTCAGCGCATGCTTCGCGTGCCAGAAGGCTTCGTGATCACCGAGTTACTTTGAGGATCACGATCGAGACACTGGTGCCTGCAAACTCATTGCATATGATCGGCCCCCACTCCAGTTGCATGCCCGGAAGGACATCTCGGGTCTTGAACGAAGCCGGCAGGATGGCCACCAACACACCGCCCGGCTTCAGCAGTGAAGCCGCGACAGCCAGGTGGTGCTCCGCGCGCCCATCGGAGAAAGGCGGGTTCATCACTACGCGATCAAACTTCGGAGCCGAAACAGCCCACTCGATGAAGTCCGCATTGATGACGTTGGCAAAACCCTTCGCCTGGAGGACTTTGGCGTGCAGCTCGCTGATCTCGACGCAGGTGGTCATCTCAGCAGGAATGTGATCGGCGAGGCCGCCTTGCCCAGCGCTGGGCTCCAGTACCGAGTGCCAAGGTTCGATCTCTGCGAACTCAACCGCCTGAACGGCAATCGAGGGCGGGGTTGGGTAATACTGGTGCGACCGGTGCTCAGGGATGCAGCCGGTGAGCATGATGTGATCGAGCGCGCTGCTGGGGTCGTAACCGAACTGGTAGAAGCCGCCTTTCTGGAAGACGCCACCGATGGCTGCCAGTACCCGGCCTGCTTCTTGCGCGGTGAATTTGTCTACCGCGCTTGGCAGCCAGTATAGATTTTCACCACCTTTTCTCGACGGTCTTGCTTCGCTCAGGGCATTCAGTACCTCGAAGGGCAGCGGCCGTTGAAGCATCTGGATGGGCTTCGAACCAACCTTGCGGACACTTGGCTTCCTAATCTCGGACGGGATGTGCTGCGGATACTTCGTGCTCAGCAGTTCGTTCAGCCGCCAGGCGATATCAGGATGAACTTCCAGGTGCGCAGTGCCCGCGTGCTTGTACAGCTTGACCCGCAGGGCCCAGCCATCAATGTCCACCCACCGGCCAGGGTAGCGAGCAGCAATGATGCTAAGCACGCCGTTGGTGCGCGAGTGAGGTTTGACTTCGCGCTTGGTCAGCTTGGCAATGATCTGCCGCAGGTCCGAGATGTAGTCAGCCTTACGGTTATCAACATAGCCATAGGAGTCCAGCATGCCGGCGATGATAAAACGCTTGGAAAATCCGAAGGGCAGGTTCGTTTTGTGGTCAGGGCTCAGCGCCCGGAATATGGCATCAACACGATCCGCCACGAACTGAGTTCGCTGGGCCGCAAGAGTTGCCAGGGTGCTGCGGACGGTTCCTTCTTCAAAGTCAGGGCATGAATTGCCCTTTATCTGGTCATACCAGGCGTGCCGCTGCTCGGCAGGCATGGACTCCAGAATATCGGTCAGGGCCAGGGCTCGCCCCCAGAAGTCACTGTTCAGGGAGTTGATCGCGCCACTCAGTGAGAACGTGCTGCCCAAGCTGCCGGTAACTTCATTCCCATCAAGGAAGTACCGGAGGGTGCCGGCATTTTTTGGCGCAGCCATGAACTCGCAACCGTCTCAATCTCCTTCTTCTGGTGCTGGTATTGACCAACCAGAGACGAAATCAAATCGAAGGAAACGGGCGCAGATATCTCAGCCAGGAAATCATCAGACTCGGGGATTAGCTCTACGGCACTCATACAAACCTCTACCAGTGAATGCACGTAGATTCAGCCTGGTAGAGGCGTGCCGGTAGATGGGGAAGCTGTCAGATATCGAGGTAGTGCTCAGCGGTGAGCTTGGCCGGGGTGATGCGCTGAATCCACCAAGAATCGGCCACCAGCAGGCCTTCCGAAAGCTCCCATGTGTCGCCCAGGAGAAGGGTCATCTCGCGCTCAATCTCAAGCTGCCGTTCTTCTGCCGTGGGCAAGTCAGGTAGGTGTGACTCGCGACGCTTCTTGAGCCTGGTCTCAGCGCGCTCCTGCTGATTCTTTGCCATGAACTGGATGATCCGATCATCCTTGCGCTCCCCGCCAACAGCGCGACAGAAAAACTCGTGTCGCTCGTCCTCGGAACTGATCGTGCAGATCGCGCGAATCTCATCAATGTCGCGGTCAACTCGCCAAGCAGCCTCATTTCGAAGCTGAAGTTCTGTCTCGATTTTCTTTATTTGGGGATCATGCCGGCAGCACAGCGCGGCCCCTGATTGCTTTGCCGGTACTCGCTCACGCCATACCTTCCACGCAAAACCGAGTTTGTCCCACCCGCCGCTGGTCACCCGGAGAGAGCCATCGCCGGCAGGGGGAAGCTGAACCCACAAGGTTTGGTTTATGAGCATCGGTGGCAGGCCATCGCCCTTAGCTTCCGGCCAAGCGCTAGGCTCGTCAGTAAGCTCGATCCGAGTATCACTCTCCACCACTTCGTACCACGGGTAACTGAAAGAGCAGGGTGGGGGGATAACAAGAGCCTTCAAACCGGCCTTCAACCGGCGAAACAGGGCAGATTTGTCCTGAAGGTGATTCGGCAAGCCACCGCTCGACGCTACGATTGCCTGGTAGCGCTTCGCGAGCAGATCGTCGGCAGGAGCACACTCTAATTCGGTCATGGGGGACTCCGGGTAGTTCAGGTCAGAATAACGGGGGTGACTGCAAAGCACGCTTGAAGTGACCCCCGTGAACCATCGAATGCCGATGGCGCTCAGGTTTCCGTTTCAGCCGGCCTGAATGGCACCACATTACCCGTCTCGGTGTTCTTTACCGCGGCATGAATACCTGCCTTAGCCAGATCAGCAGCAGTATCACTGGCCACCTTCCAGCTGCCTGTACGGCCATGAATTTCGGGCTGCTTATCCGGGCCGCGCTCGTAGCTGAAGATTTGGTAGAGAGATGGATTGGGGATGCTCATCACGCCGCAATCCTTACCGGCGCTGGCGGGGCCACAGGAATATCCAATTTCGGCGGAAGCCAGGCCAGTGCGTATCGGAAGCAGTTGTACATGATGGTCTTGCTTCTGCGAGTCGGGCGGGAACTGCTGAAGCAGTTGTGGCGGAACAACTGCTCAGTACACTCGGCATCTCGGTAGATCACCGTGTCGAGCTTGCCGAAAAACCCCTTCTTGATCAGCGACTCGATCGAAGCCCCTGCCGGTATTGGCCGATATACCGGGCCTTCCCCTGCTGCGATGATGAACGAGTCCGTAGTCGGCTCTAACCCATGCTCAAGGCAGTTGATGCGTGCCAGTAGACAATGAGTGGCGCGAAAGCCGCGCATCTACCGGCATGCAGGATGCGGCCACACAATTGCCCTATCTACTGCGAACCATCAGGAACAGGCATGCAGCCGAAAACAGGGCTTCACGTAACCAGTGCTGAAAACCTCAATTCCATTCTGTCCTGCGGGATCAAACCCGAGATTGGGGAGAGATCGAGGGCAACAGGTGAATCCCGCCCGCGGGTCTACTTCTTTCCGTCTCGTGAGGCCTGCGACACAGCATTGAGTACCTGGCTTGGCGATGCCTTCGAGGATGTCGTTGAAGAAGATGGCCTTGTCATCCTGGAAGTAGACCTAGCCGGGCTTCGGATTGAGAGCGACGCGCCCTTTGAGCTGGCGGTAGCGGAAGTCATCGAGCCGACCCGGATTATCTCGGTGATGGATGAGAGCTGGGCGGAATTTGCCGGCGAGTTCCCGCTCATCGAGCTGGCGTGAAAACTCGGTTTTCAGATGGCCGACTTGGCTTGCACGGAAAAATGCCATCCCTAGAGTACGGCTATCTCAAGCCGGGGGCCGGCGGCCCATGGCCAATCTTCAGCGTCGAAACTTCATCAAAAGCGCGATCAGCACAGCCGGAGCCCTGGCGCTCCCGCTGAATGCCTCTGCTGCCCCGCAAAAAACGCAGCGCCGTCGTGACTGGAGAGCCGTTGTCCTGGATCGGGACCGGTGGCTTCACTTGTATCGCCCAGCCACCAAAGAGACGGTGAAGGTTTGCTATTACCGCAAGGGGAAAGGGTGGCAGAAGCGGCAGTACCTCGCGCTGTGCCACATCCTTCGCGATGTTGAGTACAAGAAGGCCAAGCGGATTGATCCGAAGCTGCTGGATTTGCTATACATAATTCAGAGCTACCTCATAGCCAAGAAAAAGCCCTACGTGATCCACATCACTTCTGGGTACCGAACACCGGAGCACAACGCAGCACTGAAAGGCGCGGCTTCAAACTCACTCCACATGCAGGGCAAGGCCGCGGACATCTTTGTCCCTGGCATCGAAGTGTCTGCACTCTCGCGCTTGGTCAAAGCCATTGGAGTCGGCGGGGTAGGCATCTACCCGAGGCGGAAGTTTGTCCATGTGGACGTGGGCAACTTCAGGTCTTGGGTTGGGGATCTGTTTTCGCCCGAGCCGAAGTTCTATCTGGAGGGGTACGGGGAGCTATTCGCTGGAGAATCGCTCCCCTGGGATGTTGCGGCCTGATCAGTTCAGCGGAATTGGCTGGCCGGTTGCGGCGTGAAGCAGCACCTTGTCAGATACAGGGTAGGGTGGCAGGCCGGCTGTAGGGCGGCGCAGGTAAAGCTCTACGGCACCCATCGAGACGTTTTCAACCAACTCCTTTTCCTCTGAACCCGTAAGCGGAATCATCACGCCAGGCTCCTTCTTGTATAGCTTGCCGTCGTGGTGCAAAAAAAACTCGAACCCCTGATGCACATCTCTGCCAAAGGGCTTCAATCCACCACTGCCGATCTGGCTGTAGAAGGCTTTCAGAACCGCCTCAGCGGTATTGCCGAGTGTGTGATCACGGTATGCCTTGGTCGCAGTAGCCGCCATGTCAGAAGCCTCCATTGGCCGAAGCCATCGGGTAAGTGTTTGCAGAGTGCTGGGTCAGCGCCGAGGTTGCGATGCGAATTTCGACCCGGCGATTCATTGCCCGGCCTTCGGGCGTGTCATTTCCAGCCACCGGTGAGAAGTAGCTGCGCCCAGTCGCAGTGATTGCATTCGCAGGAACGCCCGAGGCTCTCAAAAAGGCCGCAACGCTTTCCGCACGGGCTTGCGAGAGCAGCTGATTGAGGGTTTCGGAGCCGCTATTGTCGGTGTGGCCAACCACTTCAACGGACTGCCCTGGAGCGTTGCGAAGCGCCTCGGACATCCGGCTGAGGCCCATAGGCACGCTTTCAGGAGAGTCCGATCACAGGCGATAGAAGCGGCCTGAGCGCGTGTAGAGGGTGTCCGGGCTGTATGTGACGATGCAGCTGGCGGGCAGCCCAGTGATCAGCGCAAAGCAAGCATGCACCGTATCTACGCCTTCAGACGCGGGCAGGGCGTCAAGCAACTTGGTTGGCAGGAATACCACGTCGCCGGCCCCTGCGTAGTCGCCACCCGAATACTGCTGGTCGTACTCAACGGCAATATGCGGCTCAAGCTCGGCGCTCACTTGCTGCAATGCGGCAATTCGGGCCGCAAGCTCGGTCTTGAAGTCGTCGCTCTCACACCCAACGAAGCCCCACCCATAAGTGCCCTGGTAGACATCGGGGATGCCAAGATCAATGCGGCCATCGTTCTTCTCGACAACTTCAATTGAGTGGGTCAAGGCGGCAAGCTCTGCCTCGGTATCACCCGTGAACAGCCCCTCTTGCTTGGCAAGCTCAAGTATCGCCTGAAGATTTGCCGTCAGAGCTTCGGGGCTCAAGCCAGCCGAACTGGCTGCACCCATAGAAATCTCACCACGAATCACCATCTGGAACTGCATAGATCACTCCTAGCGTGGCCGCCCCGTCTGGAGCGGCGGTTGCTGACTTGGGTTGTTAGGCTGCCTTTGCAGTGCCGCGCAGCTCGGCAAACATGGGCTGCTGGTACATGGCGTTGAAATACTTGGTGAGAAGCGGATTGCGCTGAGTGTTGACGCTCTGCTCGGCGCAGCGCTTGAGAAATACCGTGAACGCTACATCAGCAATGGACATGGACTCAGAGCACAGGAAGCTGGCCTTGAAGAACAGATTGCCCAGCGCCTCAAGGGTGTCCTCAAGGTCGCGCTTGGCCGCTTGATCGCCATCAGTGGCACGAGCCAGCGACACGAACATTTCGGTTTCGATGCGGCGCAGAGTCATCCGCGCATTGGCGCGGCTGACCGGGGTATGCGGCAGGAGGCTCGGGGCCGGGTAACGGTCGTCCAGAAACTCCAGAATCATGTCCAGACCGTTCAGAGTGACCTCACGATCCACCAGCAGAGGAAGCTCCGAGTAGTGGGTGAGGCTCGCAATCTGAGCCTGTACGGACGGGGTGCTCACCTCAACGACGCGGCACTCTGCGCCTTTCAGTGCAACAACGGCGCGGATGATTTCGGACTGGTAGCTTCCCGGCTCAACGAAGATCGACATCTGGTTGACGATAGACATGCTGGCTCTCCAAGTGGTGCGTTGTGATGGGTGTATTTCAACCTGAGCCCTTGCGTGCCAGCAGACCCAACAGAAGAAAAACCAAAAAACTTCGCCGCCAGAGTTAGGAGGTGAGCAGCCCTACAGGAAATGCCAGTCTCCAGGCTCGGCCCGGACGCCTGGCGTTGGCTGCCGGGAGCTTGGGAAGTAGCCCCGCTTATCCTGAACGGCCAGCATTGCGTCTGCGAGCTGCACGGCCGGAGACCACCCGTACGAAACCCGCAGAGAGCACTCGGGGCTTCCATGCCGATGTAGCTCCCATCGTCCACCCGTCCGCTTCAGGCTCGCCGGGCCTTCCAGGAGGAACGCCGCTATTGAGCCACACAGCGCATTGCCGTTGTCGTTGAAGACATCTTGGGCATCTGCAAATTGAGTGATGGCCCGAGCAAATCCCGCCTGAATCTCGGCCTCCGACTCGATCCCTGCCCAGCGCAGAAGTGCCGTCCAGGATGCCCAATCGCCAGAGCCCTCAGGACGGTCAAGGCGCAGGGTGCCCCATAGAACAGATCGGACCCCAAGTTCGGGAGCGAGAGCGCACAACCTCAGGGAGAAGACATCGCGCCGCGAGACAGCACCGGCGAAGGCCTCAAGCCAGTCATCGCCAGGGAACACATCAGCTGGGGCCGGAGCCAGTTCTCTGCGCAGCATTGCTGCGACCATCCCTCCATCAAGCGACGGGAGCGCAGAGCTGAAGATGTTCGGCAATGACAGGCTTTTGAGCATGGTGACCTCGAATGAGTGCGCCAATGCTCGAACAGGCTATGCCGTGCCAGCAGATTGCAGTGCTTTAAGCTCGGCTAAAACCAGCTTCGCTGCTGCGTTGCGCAGGCTGCGGTTGCCCCTGCTTAGGGCGAGGACATCGCGTTGCTTCTCAAGCAGGTAGGTCTGCGCAAACTTGGGGTTATTGATCCGCACGTTTCGCGCATTGCTGATCACATCGGCAAGCTTGAGCGATTGAGCTTGAGCCGATGCGGCGGCCAGCTGCTCCCTGAACCGCGCCTTACGATCCGCCCTGGAGAGGAACCCTTGGGGCTCCGGCGCACTCACCGCCATGATGAGATTCGCAACCTGATCTCCGTGCCCAAGCGCCAGCCGCTCGCGGCTCAACCCAGTATCCTCCTTCGAGTCATGCAGCCAGGCTGCGCTCAGGGCGTCCGGATCGTCAGTAACCGTTGAGAGCACGGCGCAGACTTCTGCGCAGTGTGAGGCATAGGCCAACCAAGAGCCTGCCCGGAATTGACCAGCATCGCCATGGGCGAGGATTGACCGCTCCCTAGCCCGCAGCACAGAAGGGTCTGCATCGTCTGCGGGGGCGTTGGCAAACCCTCCCGCGATGCCATCCAGCGCGAGATTCAGGTGGGGGATGATGAGGCTGACATCCTCGACGCATTGAGCCTCTACGATTTTCCCCAGATATAGCGACAGCATGGCTGTAGCAATGGGGACGTTGACCGTCCCCAGCCCGCTGCCGTCCAGACTTCGAGTGCTCAAAGCTTTGTCACCGTAAAGTCGCTCGTGACCACAGAACCATACTTGCGAAGGATCTTCTCGATCTCATCCTTAGCGTCTGTCTTGGTGTGAAAGATGACGGCTTCATCATCGCCAGATTCCGGATGAAGCCATGCGATGACTTCGTGGGTGAAGCCGCGCGCCCGAGCATGAGCGTGCCGGCGCGAGGTGGCGGTGCCCTCGATACGGGTCAGCTTCAAGCGCCGAAGGTCAGTCATAGATGCCTCTGCTCAGTCTTGGGTAAGGCAGCGCCTGCTGCGCTGCTCGATTGCACAGATACAGGGTGCGCCGTACCGGCTGGACGGCGGCATAGCCTTCATCGAAGTGGCGCTGTGCCGTTGTTCGATCTTCAGCCTTCTCCAGCCCGCGAGCACGGCTGAACCAGTCACGATGGAAGCGGGCCCGTGCTTCGTCCTTTTGAAGGCGAGCGGTCGCCGTCTGCGAGCCCGCCTCGAAGTAGGCTTCTGGCCGTCATGCGGGGTGCTGCCCACCACCAGCGCCGTTGAGCCATGGTTACCGCCAAGCCCGAAAGTCATTACGTGGTAGAACGGTTCATCAGCTTTGATGTGCATCCGACCGTCGATGGCTATCAGATTCGAGATCAGCTCGTTCAGTTGACTGATGCATTCATTGCGACCACCACTGCGCAATTGCCGGGAGAACAGGATTTCGAGGCTTGATTTCGGGGCGCTAGTCGAAATCTCGGCCTGCGCAGTTATCGAGTCATCGGGCGTCCAAAGGCGGCCTCCAAAGTGCCGGTACTCAATGCGCTCGCCATGCACAGTCTTGATGAGTGCCACCGGGGCTTCCTGGGACGACACTTCGGGGATCGAGCTGATGAGCAGCCCATCCGTGTAGGTTGTTACAGAGTGGCGCTTACCATTCGAAGCGGGGGTAACCTCTCTGTAGTCGAACGAAATACGGATTTCCATGACAATCTCCGGCTGAATGTTGAGCCGTCATCATCGTGTGCGTTCTCGCGTGCCAACAGGTCGCTTGAATCATTGCATGGTGGCTTTGCATGGGTCTGCTGGCACGCACAGGAGTGCGTGACCATGACGCTAAATCAACGCAAGGAGCATCACCATGAACAAGATCGTAACCGTACTGTTTTTCGCGCTGACCGGGCTCGCCGGATGCGCGGGCAAACCGGCAAAGAGCGAAGACACTCGCCCCGTTTCGCCTGAAAAGGAGGTGATCGTGGTTTTGCCTAATTGCCAGGAGTTGGCCGGGCAGGTGGTCTGTCAGTGGATCGAACCGCCGCAGCGGCTACCTATTGAGGAAGCTGCTGCACAGGAGCCCCACCCAGCACCAGCGTCGATCTGATCGATCAACAAAAAGCCCGCTTATGCGGGCTTTTTCATGGGCAGGTGTTTCGACCTAAAGCCAAGTCTCAACTATCACCGGATCATCGGCAGGCTGGCGCTCCAGTCGGACAAGCCCTGCTGGAAGCATTTCCCGTAGGGCGTTCAGGTCATCTGCCAGCAGCACATCGCCAGTCGGGGTGATTTCCGGCGTGACCTCCCAGCGGCGAGCCACGAAGTTTTCCGGGTGATCCAAGGGACGTTCATACACCGTCCAGATCGAGAGTTTATCTTTGGCCATGATTTTTCCGGGTCTGCCAGGATGAGAGGACTTAACTAGCCAATAGCGGCGGGCTGTGACGATTCAAACACACTTCGGTGGTACCAGGTGCCCGAGATGAAAAGCTGAGTTTCCGTCGCATCATCGACATGCCCGAACCCCGGAACCGTATCACCGACGATGTAGTCTCGCCGGGGGAGGGGAGCCCCAAAGACAGCATGCCCATCACCGCAGAGTGACTGAAGGTCTTGAGGGCGAGACACGCTGTACTTTTGAATCAGCTCGACAATCGCATTGCCAGCCTGAAAAGCCTGCTCTGCAACATGCCGGGCGTTATGCAACCACATCCCGTCAGACTGGCCAGAAAAGCGGGTAATACCTTTCTTGCGCAGCTGAAGCACGCGCTCAGTAGCGCGCAGCAGGCCGGCAAGGGTTTTGTAGTTGGAAGGAGTGTTCATCGATTACTCCAGCCATCCGAGGTTCAGCTGATCAACTTCATCGCGGGATAGCTCGGCGCAGATGTAGCCGGCATCGGTGTGAGAGATATGGAAGAACCGCTCGAAGTCGCCCGGATCTGTATCAATCACGAACACTTGATCACCGGCCTTGTGGTGACCATTGGCCGAGTTGGTCGGATAGCGATGGCCGCACATGGCGGCAACCAGGCGCGTCATGGTGTTGTGCTTGCCGGCCTCGTGTTTAAAGACCTTCTCCGGCTCCCATGACTCATGGGAAGAATTGCTGAAGAGGATGCAGGCTGGCCGGCGGATGTTGCCGAACCTGCTTGCCCAGGAAGTTAGCGGTCGGTACCACGATGTCGTAGCCACTGGCACCGGAGAGCAGCTTGCCTTCGAGAACTTCGTTGCTGTCGAACAGGTCGTAGGTCACCTTGACATCGAATTTCTTCTCGAAATTCGCGATGGTGTCTTCGGCGATGTAGTCGTTCCAGTTGTAGATGTGCAACTGGCCGGCAGCCTGAGTGGCTCCCGAAAAAAGCGCGCATGCAAGCGCGAGGACAGACAGCGGCTGACGGTTGATCATCGATTTCTCCTGATGGGGGCCTATATCTGGGCTGCAATGGTGCAGTGGCTCGGTGTCTACTTTAACGGCGACTGAGCCTCATCCCAAGCCAACATTTGCGCTTCAAACCTATGTCTGCTGGCACGCGCTGGCGCTGGTGAGAATGGGCCATCTCAGATATTGGATGGAAACCCTATGTCCCGCGCCCAGGCTGTTAGCCCAAACCAATTTTGCTTTGACCTCAGCCCAGCCGTGCTGGCTCCTATCGCGTTATCAGTTGCGGTTAGCTCAGTGGTCAACCTTCCCCAGAGCCCAGCACGAAGCGCTGCGACCCTGAGGAATCGCCAGAAGCTGGCAGTCAAGCTGCGCGGCATTGGAGAGGACCTGGTAGGCCGCGCAGAGGTGAGTGCTTCCCGTCCCCGCCTTGCGAATACTCGCCGGCGAGCAGCCATGGCCAGCAGCGCCGAGCAGTCTGCCCTTGAAGAGCGCGCCCTCGGCAGAACGATGATCAACATCGCCGCGGCGATTGAGGCGGGAGAAGCTAACGCCCTCATGGGCTTTTCGTCTAAGGCAGCAATCGAGTCGCTCATCAGTGAATTGCGGTGCGTTGAGACGTACGCCCGACAGGCCGGCAGAACGCTGAACTCCGAAGCGATCAATTCCTTCGCCAGAATTCACGGCCCTCGCTGGGGCTTGAGCGGCTCTTCATGGGAGCGTGCCGTCGCGGTAACCGAGGGTCTGGAGGGGGCTGAGCGGTTTCGCGCCCTAATTACGGGAGCTGAGGCTATTACCGGACAGGCTCTTGAACTGATGTTCGAGCTGCTCGGAAAGGAGAAAGCTGAGTACGAGCTGGGCTGGTATAACGTGTCTCGAATCGCTCATTTGAACCGACTCAAGCGCGCCGGCATTGAGACTGATGACCAACTTAAAGCGGCTCTCCAGGAGCTGATAATTCACCGGGAAGAGCGCCAATCTGAGTGCCCCCTGAAGGCCGCCATGCGCAAGCTGGTGGGCCGATCAGTAGGCATCGACTTCTTCCCGACTCCGGCTGCCGTGTGCGCCCGGATGGTCGAGATCGCGGCGATCCGCCAAGGCATGAAGGTGGTGGAGCCGTCTGCCGGGTGCGGAAACATCGCGGACGCGGCCCGAGATGCTGGCGCTGAGGTTGATGTCATCGAGATCAGTGGCGAGCTGCGGGATATCCTGTCCCTGAAAGGGCACTCTCTGGTCGGATTCGATTTCGATGACTTCGAGGTCTCGGCCCCTTACGCTGACGCGGTTCTGATGAATCCGCCGTTTGGAAAGCGAAGCGATGCCCGGCACATCCGGAAGGCTTATTCCCTGGTCAAACCGGGCGGCGTGCTGGTTGGCATTGCGTCTGAGGGGCTGTTCTTTGGCACTGATGCCGAAGCCACCAGCTTCCGCCACTGGCTTGATGAGGTTGGAGGCGTTTCTGAGCGACTCCCAGACGGAACCTTCATGGACCCATCCCTGCCGGTTCGAACAGGTGTCAGCGCCCGGATCGTGACGATCTTCAAGGCCGATGATGAGCAATGACAGAGACTAACGACGAGAGGTTTGCAGCAATGGACATCAAGACTTTGACGGTGGTTCGCTTCCCGGCCGGCGATTGGAGCGGCGGCGGACGCCCATCAGATCCGGACTACGCGCAGTGCGAGGTATATCTGATCCAGGCTGAGAGCTTCGAGAAAGCAAAGAAGAAGGCCCAGTCTGTCCGTGCATCACTGGTGAAGAAGGGTTTGAGCCTGCCATCTCAGACAACCCCCTATATACATCACCAGTGACGGCAGATCCTTTGGGATCGGCCCATCACTTCAACCGCTGACAGGTATTTCGCGACCTCACTTTGGATTGCAGAGAGTGATTGTTGGACTGAGTATTCGCTCCGAAATATGCACTTGGATTGACCAGTATGCGCGCAGTTGCTGACCGACCCGTCATAGAGGTTTTCCCCGTCCTCGCGAACCTTGGGTATCGCCCAATGGAGCGTGAAATCAAGAACTACTCGCTCGCAGGCATCGTCAACAGCACACCCGAGAGCTCGTACACGGTTCACACCGTGCTCATTCGAGGGGAGCGCTTTGATCTTCGCCTGACAGGGCTTGGGGATGATGCAAGGTTCTATTGGGTGTCCGGTGACGGCTCGCAAATTGGCGACAGTTTTGAGCGCTTGACTGGCGATGACATCGAGCAATTCGCCAAGAAAATTCGGGAGTGAAGCCGTGACTGACCAGCAGTTTGATTTGGACCAGATCTTTACCTCGGAAGCGCCGGCACAGGCCGCTCCCTCGGTAAAACGCCCCACCCTATCCCCGCTGTGCGACATCTGCGGCTGGGCGCGCACGAAGCGCAATCACACCAAGTGCAGTCAGCAGCGCAAAGCACTCTACGAACAGCAACGGGCTGCCGGTAAGGCCAAGCCCGCCAAGTTCAACTGAGTAGCATCCGGCAGGACCTACCTACTGGCACGGCTGGCACCCGGTGAGACTGTCTCCATCACATCCAAAGGAGATAGTCATGGGCACTCGAACACTCTATGTATTCAAGCAGGCGTGTTCGCGGAGCTGGACAAGAGCAAGCTGCCCAACCTGAAGCACCTGGACCAAAGCCTGCTCAAGCCCCTGGAGAAGCTCGATCCGGGCAACAAGCATGGTGTGCCTTATCTCTGGGGCACGATCGGCATCGGCTACAACGCCGAGAAGGTGAAAGAGGTGCTTGGCGAAAATGCGCCGGTCGACTCGCTGGATCTGATCCTGAAGCCCGAGAATGCCGAGAAGCTGGCAAAGTGCGGCATCAACCTTCTGGATTCCGGCTCCGAGATTCTGCCTCTGGTTCTGAACTACATCGGTTTGCCATCGCAGAGCACTAAGCCTGGCGATTACTCGAAAGCCGCTGCCAAGCTCGGTGAAGTCCGCCAACACATCCGTTCTTTTAACGGCAGCAACTACATCACCGATCTGGCCAACGGGAACATCTGCGTAGCTGTTGGCTACTCCGGTGACATCCTGCAAGCCGCTGCGGCTGCGAAGGAAGCGAAGAAGCCATACACCATCGCCTACAGCATCCCGAAAGAGGGCTCCACGCTGTGGTTCGACATGATGGCGATTCCGGCGGACGCGAAAAACCGCGAGAACGCCTACCTGTTCATCAACTACATCCTTCAGCCTGAAGTGATCGCGCCCATTTCCAACTACGTTTCTTACGCCAACCCCAACCGGGATGCGACTCCGCTGGTGGATAAGGGCATCACCTCGAACACCGGCATTTACCCGCCGCAGGAAACCATCGATCGTCTGTGGGTCTCCGACATTCTGCCGGCCAAGATCCAGCGCACGATCACCCGCACCTGGACCAAGATCAAGACCGGGAAGTGATGATGACTATTCGTAAAGCGCTTTCACTGACCGTCGTTGCGGCGCTACTCACTGGTTGCGCCGGTTCACCTTTGGAAGGCATTCAAGTCGGCAGATCGTCGGTTGCCGGTACCTGGGAAGGCAAATACATCTGCGCCCAAAATTCGGGCTTCAAGTCGATTCCATCAGTGGCGCGGATGACGTTCGAGCCAGTTGGACCGGACGTTAGCTCGATTGCCCCTCTCATCGGCACACTTCGAAACGCCTCTCAAGGGGATTTCGACGTGAAACCGTTCGAAGCGCAGAAGTTCACGGGAACAGGGCATTACACCCTGACTACCTATGACAACAAGACTTATGGCGGCACAACCCAGTTCGACGGTTTTACGGACCCCAGCGGTGCGTTCCACATTACCCAAGAGCGCTTCTTTGACTGGTTCGGCGGGGATTACGCCAAAAACCTCGTTGCTCCGAAGGTAAGTGGTGCCCCAAATCCTGATGGGACAATGACTGGCCGCATTTGCGGTACCACGATGGTCTTGCGCAAGGTCGCCGACTGATCCGCGCTTAAGTCCGCTGCTCAAAATAAAGGCCCCAATTGGGGCCTTTATTTCGGGTCCGGTAAGCCTGATAGTCCTTAGAATTTGAAAACTACCGTTGCAGGTTCATCGCCCCCTTTTTTGCGCGGTTTTAAGGGCTGCACTGGCGTTACCTTGTCGCCCTCGATGTTGCAAAGGACGCCATCTACCCATTCAGTGCGCCTTTCCTTGGGCACAAGGCCAAGGTCTTTGTTCTCTTGAACGGCCCGAGCAACAGCGGCCTTAGCCAATTCATCCCATCTGTCCAGGGCATCTGATTTGCGCTTGTCTCCCATAGCTGACTCCCGGCTAGGCTGTCCGGTGGATCTTAATATCTCCAGGCTCAAGCAGGGGAATGGCGTGTTTTCCTATGCCTCAGCTTCGTCAGCTCTGCGGGATTCAATAATCACGCCTTGAGAGCGCAGTTCGGCCTCCTTCAAGTCGTTAGCCCGCTTCATCTGCGTGGCAATCGCCTTTTATCCAGGCGAGGCAGGAGAGACTTCTTACTTCGCCAGTAAGTAGCCGTCATGCCCGAGAGTCGTACCCTGTCAGCCTCGACTTCCAGCACCTCGGCAACACGGTAGTTGTCACCATGAAGCCAGCACAGGGAGTTGCCGACCTTAAAAGGATTATCTGGGTCGTAAGCCTCTTGCGATTCCATGGTGTATTCCTTGCTTAATCTACGATCCGAAGACTGGGGTTCAGGCGCAGCATTTCTTCCGTCTTCGCATGCCACTCACGAATAAAAGCAGCGCGCTCTTCCTCCTGACCAGGCTCGAACCACGCGGAACCTAGCACTGGATTGCGACGCCGCTCATTGGTGCCAAGGGTCGAAAAACCAAAATGGTTGTTCGCCTGCTTCCGCGATTTGCGGACGGAGTGTCTCATGGCCTTTGCGTAACTCATTGGATTCCCTTGAACTTTGCTTTCACATGCCAATGCCAATGTTTGGCTTCTAAACAGGCGTAGACCAGGGGAGGAATGATCCAGCCCCTGGCACGAAGGTGGTTCCGCTTAAGCGGCAGCGCGAAGGAGATCCGCTTGCTCGGGCAGCGACTCAAAGTAGATCGTCGCTTTGATGAACTGCCGGCGTTTATCGGTGCCACTGCCTTTTTCAGCAATGAAAACGGCCGCTACCTGCTTGTTGAAGTCGACGACATAGGTGTCGCCGTTGACCGGGGAAACCAGCATTGCGCCCACTTTGACGGATCGGGAATTCACCCACTCCGGCAGGTCGCGCGAAGAACACGCCGCCAGCGCCGACTCGTTAGCGAGGGTAATGCAGTCGAGATTGATGATCTTCATGGTGGTGGTCTCCGTTGAAAGTGAGACCATCTTCAGGCCAGGCAATGCGTGCCGGAAGGTGCCTGACGTAATCAATCTGGCTGGTGGCCAGGCTTCAGCTTCTTGCCTTCCTCAGTGGCCACACAATATGGGGCGCGACTTTCCCGCTCAACCAGACCGAGGCGGGTCAACGTCGTCATGGTGTCGACGTTGCAGACGCGCTCGCCATTGATCTCAACGGCAGCGCCATGAGAAACGCGAGCGCCCCAGCCCTGACTGAGCCAGTTCATCACTCGCTGCTGCGCCGCAGACAGCTTTAACTTAGGCATTGCGGGCTTTTCCTCCTATGAAGGCGTGGCGATGCACGAGCACACCGCCACGCGCCGCGACATCAGGCGTCAGTCATCTCGGTTGCGGTGACCATGACCCCAGCAGTGTTGCTCCGCACGCTGTAGTCCAGATCCCCGATGAACTCATTGAGGTCTACGTTGCTAAAGCGCTTACCGCTCACCTGAATCGTCAGGGTCACGGTGAAGTCTTCGACACCGCCCCCTTGTGCCTTTACGGCAGCATCGAGGCGGTCCTGCGTCAGGTCGGAGATGTCGTCGATGGCAAAGAACTCTGCAATCGAGTCCACGAGCGACTCAACTGCGAACGGACCATCCCAGGACACGAATGCGCGGGCGAATGCATCTACCGCCTCATCACACTCGCCCAGCTCGATGATCTCAGCCCGAGTCAGCATCAAAACGGCATCAGTCGCGTCAAAGCTCTCGCGGTCGATCTCGGTGGCCATGTCGAACTTCAGGCCGGCATTAACCTGCTTCACAAAGTCGCCAAGGATGCGGCGTGTGCTCTGGAACTTGATGGTCTCGCCGCCCTGGATGACGACATAGGTGCGGGGCACAGCCAGGCCTTTGAGGCGATCGGCAATGATTTGCTCAGCCGCTTCAAGGCTTGGCAGCTCAAGCTCGGGGTTGAAATCTTCAAGCAAAGTTACGGTGCTGGACATGCAGGATCTCCCATTACGAATTGAGGGCCACGGCACCATGTAATGCCGTGGCGTGAAAATGCTTATGCGGCGGCCGGTACTGCCAGCAGCGCCTGAATTTCGGCAATCGCGGCCTCTTTGGTCGTGGCGCGCAGCTTGTTGAAGGTACGCTCGCCGAGTTCCATTCCCAGGTACCAAAGGTCTTTAACCCCATTCGGGCCGCTGATCAGGCCTTCCCAGTCCGCGGGCAGCATGCTCATGCCATGGTGCTCGCAGAGCTGAAGAACACCATCTTTGAAGTAGAAAAAGGGGAGCGGCGTTGAATCGGAGGTCAGTGGCTGTGCTGCTGGATGCGAGTTTTTCATTGCTGCTTCTCTGTGTGGCTGATGGAACAATGATCACTCCAGCCACTGAGTGCCAGTAGGGGGAATTGCGGTGTTTTCCTTCTATGGCGGCAGTCATTCCAGGCAAACAAAAAGGGCCGGCAGTGCCGGCCCTGTGGCGGATCTCACGCCGCTTAGAATTCGTCGCGGGTGAGGTTGTAAGCGAACCCGCCGACGATGATCCCGACCAGAACGATCGCGTACATCCAGTCACTGGCGTACCAGGCCATGTCGGAGGCCGATTCCAGCTCCGGCAGCCGCTCGAACAGTACGTCCATGGAGTGAGGGGTATTGCGGCCCCACGCTTCCAGTACCGAGAAGAAACTGTCCCACACCATGGCTAGGGCAAAGGGCCAGACCACCCCAATGCGGAAGACCGGTTTGTAGGTATTCATCGACTGGTAGTACCACGCGGCGGCGAGCAAGAGGACCCCGCCAACAGCCCCGCGCATGGCGTCGATGCCGTCAGTGAAGGAACTGGCGAACCCAACCTTCTGAGTAATGATGAGCCCCAAGGTTAGGACGGCGGCCGCGATGACGGCGATGGCAAAGCCTGTGTAGGTCTTGTACATGGTTTCTCCTGCTTAGTTGGTTGCCAGGCTTTTAGCCTGAATCAGCCGCGACTGCATTTCCGAAAAAGGCAGGTCGCGTAGATGACGGTCTGGGCTTACGGCCTTATACAGGTCGTCGCCGGTAAATTCATTCCGGTACCGGTCAGCGTAACGGGAACCGACCAGGGCCATTTCCACTTGAACAGCCTTGCTGGCGATCACCACCACGCAAGCATCGAGCTTGGTGTTGGTTTCGAGATACGCCGCGGCCATCGAGTCAGCGGGGTCAATGGCTGCGTAGAAGCGGCCAGTCAGAAACTCCCCGGAGTCAGTGGTCAGATGCCCGGCCAGCGGGCGAGGGGCATTCATCACCACCCAGCTCGGATCAACATCAAACGGAAGTTTGTCGGTCACTCGGGATTTGATCGCTGCTAAGGCCTGCTGCATGTTGCGGATCTCCTGTTTAGGTTGGAGATAGCGTCTCATCCCTCAGTGCGTGCCAACACACCTCAGTAGAGGATGGTAAAGACCGCAGAAGCCAACGGCACACGGCCAAGTACATAGACCCACAGAACCGAATTAGGCCCGCAGCCGTGGCGACCTTCAGGCCCATCACGCGCCTGATAACTTTCGGATACGCGCTATAGAATCTTGATCAGCAGGCATCGCTCACAACCTCATTTGGGGATCGAAATAACTCACCGCATTGGGGAGTTGACCAGCTTTACGTCAAGCACAGCCGTTGGGCACAAGAGCGCTATTGAGTAGACCTTGCGCTCGACACACTCGATGCACCGAGCTGAAGTAAAACCCTCGGCCAGTAGCGCCTGGCAAACATCCACTGATTCGAGAAGGAAGTAGCTGCTGTCGGCGATATCCACATCCAGGTCTTCATCCCAAACTCCCCGACCTGCGACTATGGCCGCATCCTCATTGAAAACGCCCAGAAGGCGATCCAGAAGGTCGGGATCTTGCAGATCGGCAAGCCGGGTGAGATCAGGTCGAACTTCGGAAACGAGCCCGCCGCGCGCAAAGAACTCCGCGAACTCCATGTCCTCGCAGATGAAGAAGGGTCGCCCAGGGGTAATCCTTGGGGTGGTATTCCCCTCAGATCCAAATACCGGTGCGGAATCGCGCACCGGGCTGCCATGGAAATAGGGCATCAGCGGGCCAGACCGGCAATCAGAGGTTCGCTGGCGGACTCATCAAGCCTGAGCAGATCATCATTCGTGTGGGGTGTCCCACCGAAATTCAGGCGTCGATAGATATCCTTCAGGACTTGCTCGTCACCCTGGTAGTCCAGCTCGTAGCGGTTGAACACCACGTTATCGAATCGAATGAAGCGCTGAGCCTGGCTGAGGTCTTGGTAGCGAATACCGTTGAATACCGCAATTTCGCCCTGAATGAAGCGCGCAATAGCAGTGATCCGCTGCTGACCATCAATAAGCCAACCGGACATGTACTTCTCGCCGCCGTCCTGGTGGAAGTCGCTCCCATTGACAACATAGACCCCGGCACCAAGGCCCAGGAATATGCCTTCGATGAAGCTGATCTGCTGCTGTTCGCTCCACACGGCAGGGCGCTGCCATGGCGGCAATACAAGCCTCAGCAGTTGTCGCTCAGCAGGGACGGTGCAGACCAGTGGTGTACCCATAAACAGCGAGCAGATGGGCGTGGAACGCGCCTGGCCACGAATTAACGGCTGGGGAAGGCTGGCCTCGATCATACCGGGCCTCACGCCGCAGCCAGCTTCGCTGCGCGACGCAGCTTGGCGGTGCCATTCAAGATGGCGCGATTGTCGCCAGGGGTGCTGCTGAAGAAAACGGCCTGGACGCCTGGTTTATCAAAGCGGTAGTGGCCATTGCTTGCCCGGCCAACGGTGAAACCTAATTTGATGGCTTCATCGAGAACACGCTTGACTTCTTTACGACTGCACATGGTGGAACTCCTTGTTGAGTGAGGCTCCATATTCCAGGCCTCCTGGGCGTGCCAGGAGACCCTTCCGGCAATTTATGCGCTACGCTGCTGATAGCCTTCCTGCATGAGCAGTTCACGGATGGACGCAGTGCGAGTTGATTCGAGCATGTGAGCTTTTACCCCCCTGGTCCTGGCGATCTTGGCCAGCCTTGAGCGCAGCCAGGTGGCGTCTGATGAAAAATGCGCCGTGGGGTTGTTCGATGTCAGGTGATGCATTTTCTCAGCGAGCTGCGGGTTGATTTCGACCCGCCCGAGAATGTGAAAGTCGTGATGCGAGAGGGTGGCGCAATCCTCCGCAGACATCGCGGCCAGGTTCGAGGGGATACCCGCGCAGAAGCGGTTGGTGCCCAAAATTGCGATCCCGCGATTGAGCAGTTCTCCCGCGCTCAGTTCACCGCATTGCAGCGGAAGCACGACCCTCGCCCCGCACTCAATCCAGGCCGTGATCACGCCTTTGTGTCGATCCCAGCAGGCGAGGGTGGCCTCTTGGTTGCCGATGACATCAGGAGCCACGATGGTTAGATTCTCTGGGCGCTCGGTGCGGTCGATCAGTCCTTCGTACACGGAGAAGACCCGGCCCCAATCCACTGAATCGCCCTTGGTGAATGCGGTGAAAGCGCCGCTGTCGACGAAAACCTTGCATCCTTGGTCCAAGGCACGGGGAAGCCCGAACAACCGTTTACCCAGCGGAATTCGTGTAGCGACCACACCTACCGGGAGCCCGGCAGTCAGAGCTGCCGAGAGGTCTTGCTCGGCAGACATGCCGGAGTGAAAGGCAATATCCCAGCCCTCAAATGCAGCCGCTTGGAAAAGGGAGGCTTGTTCCATGAGTTGTGCTCCAAAAACGATGGAGCACAGCTTGGCGGCGGAAAGAGCGTGCCAGCAGACCCGATGAGGTTCTGTCAGGGAATGGCCGATGGCATTCACTCGGCGCGCACCATGGATTCGGCTGCCGAGATTCGGTAGGCATCCATCATGGCTTGGTGATGGTGCTGACCATCGAAGTGAATCGAGATGGTGCTCGGGATGACCCAGTGATCGACGAACCAGGAGCCCTTACATTCCTCCCGCCGGCGCTGAACCTCCCGCCCGAGAAAGGCTTTGGCCTGCTCCATGTCAAACAACGGGAAACCGCCCATTGGGACTTCTTCATCGTCTCTGGGATAGCGAGTCGTCACAGACAGCGTGATGACCTTGAGGCGTATCTTTTCAATGGTCCTCTCCGACACCAGCAGAAATGGGGCGTTGGACGATCGATAGTGAGGGAGGCCATTGATGATGAGAGCACCTGAAGCCAGATAGTCGGCCAGGATAGGGCCCATCGATGGATTAGGAGCCTGATTCACCCCCTCAGTGCCGGGAGCACCAGAGATGTCGATATTGATCGTTGGAGTGGCGCAGGAAGGGTCAATCGAGATCGGGGTCTTCGCTTGTGCGTTGATGAGGCCGGATGAATAAAATCCGCCATCCGCGAAGTAGACCTCATAGACCGGCAGAGAAGCCTTTTCGGTACTCGTGACTGTAGCCACATGCTGTAGTGCGGCAGGGTCAGCGACCTTTACGCGCACGGTTCTCGGCGCGTGTCTTGCGACCTCAAGCGGGACAACCCCGCCTGAAGAGATAGTGAGTCTGAAAGTCTGGTAACGATCCATCCTGGAAGTCCGATGTGCCGACAGGCCAGGTTCAGTCCTGGGTAGCTGGCTTTATCGTGACAGACTTAACTCGGTAATGCCCCTCAAGTACCAGCTCTGGAACATCGATAACCTGATCATGGTAGGGCTTGAGGTCATCTGGGTGGTAAAGGCCGAGGCGCTCCATCACCTGCATCAACTGGGTTTGACGGCCCATCTTCTCAAGGAGGATCAGGCTGCCGGCGCATTGCTTGTGGTTTTCCTTCTCGCGCTTTGAGCAGCTACGGTTCTTGTAGACCGTTTTATGGCAGGAGAAGCCGGTGGCCGTGCCGTTCACCAGATCCTTGATGATGCCTTCCACTCGGCCAGGCATAAGCTCAATTGCCCCGACTTTGTTGAAGGGGCAGTTTGCGCAAGGCTTTTTGAGGCTGTAAGGATCGGGGTTCATCTGTTTAGTCCAGCAGTAGATAGGCCCATGCTAACCGCACAGGCCTCGTGCCAACAGGCACCGTCTATTGCTCAGGGGTGACCGATACAAGCACGCCGGTAACGTCAAAACGGTATTTGACCAGGGACTCAACCGATGGGCAGCAATCAGGGTCATCAGGACTATGGGTGAGCGTCGCAACCCCCATGAACGAACGACCATCTTCGACGACCACCTGAAGCCCGCTAATCGAGCCGGGTAGGATCGTAGAAGTCAGCGGCCGATAGCGACCATCGGGCATGCCTTCGAACAGGGCCAGTTTCTGGAAGGACGAATTGGAGCCGCCAGCCCCCTCAATGGTGTAGAGCACCGCCACGTCAGGCATACCCTCGCCGGTGAAGTCCGCCTCGATCGTTGAGCGGGCATCGAGGTATTCGGCCCCGCCATTTCGGTCTGGGTCCTGTTCAACGTATTGGGCGATCGCCTCTTCCAGAGTGCTCGCGCCAGCGTCAGCAGTCGAAGGATCTGCCGGTTCTTCAACAGGCTGCGGTTCCGGTTCCGGCTCGGCCTGATATTCCGCTTCAGGCGCGATCTCCGGATCTGGTGCGCTTTCTTCCGCCACCGGTGCAGAGTTCTTCTTGCCGAAGCGCTCTTCAACAGCTTCCTCGATGGCTCGGAATTCCGCTCCACTCATCAGCGCGTTGCGAGGGCCGCGGAATGGTTGGGCTTCACCAAAGAAGTTACGGGCGAAGAAGCCCGGCCTCAGTTCCTCCTGCTTGGCCACGAGGTAATCGGTGAGCTTGAAGATCGATGCATAGCCCTCCGCACCGTATAGCGCGGTCAGATCATCTTCCTTGGACTCAACGTCCTCAATGAATTTCTCAATCAGGAAGAGGTTCGCATCGACCAGCATGTCTTCACACTCGTTGGTGAAGTTGCCAAAGCAGGTCTGCTTGTAGTCGTTGACCGGGTTGAAAATGGCATCACAGCCGGCCAGGGAGAGGGCGGCAAGGGCAATAGCAATACGCTTCATGGCTGAATCTCGGCAGGCAGATGTGATTATTTGTCTTTGCGCTCGAATTTCTGGCGCAGGCCTTCGACGCCGGACTCACCGATATGAGTTTCCAGCTCCTTCTCGATAATCTCCAGATACGACATCTCGTCATGCCTTGAACCGGCAACCCACTCGGCCTTGCATTCGCTGGCCAGGGATTTAACCCCATCCAAGAACTTGGTTCTGGCGGCCTCGTCAGCCGGCAGCGCGTAGACCTGGGTGATGTGCAGTCGTTTTTTCGACATGGGACTTCCTTGATGGATGTGATGTGAGCTCGTCCGCTGAGTCTGGGCATGCGGATGAATGGGCTAACCCCGATGTTTGGGATCAATCCCGGTACCTCGTCAAGATAACGGCTTGAGCCGCCGGCACAAACCGAATTCGTGTGAGTCCACCTGTTGGCACGCAAGGCGTACATCGATCATGCCCACACTGAATCAGCCAGCAACCACCAGGAGAGCAGCATGCAGTCCACGAAGAAGCCCGTAGCAGTCACGGTGTACATCTCGGAAGCACCAGAAGCGGAAGACAGTTGCAGCTCGATGAGCGTAGCGACCGAGCGAGAAGCTGAAATCATGCTCTGGGCCCTCGCTAAGCAAGCGATTCCGGAGTGGGCCATGTTCACCCGAGCCGGCTCCAACGAACCGACCACAAACGCCGACATGGGCTCCCTGGAGGTGCCCGCCGAGCTTGCCGCAGAGGTCGCTGCCGAAGTTGAGCGACAAAACAAAGTGGCCCTCGAAACGATTGTTGTCGAAGAAGGCCTGAACAGCGTTTACGACAAGCTCGCCAAGCATTTCGGCGATCTGCCGGATTTCGTCCAGCAGGTATCGAGCATTGCTGAGGCCTGGGCCAAGGATTGCTACCAGCATCCGGTCGGTTAAGGACTACTGGCACGCAGTACAAGCCGTCACCATTCGAACCATCAACTAGCGAGGGAGCACAGAGATGCGAATTGAAATGATGCCTTTGAGTAACGGTGGCTTGGTGCCAGTGAACATCTACAACTCGGTGATCGATGGCAATGGCTTCTACGTGAGCCACAACGATCACGATCTGGCCATTTACGGGGATGAAACGACCGCCTTGGTCCTCGGCCAGATGGAGCGGTTCTACATCCTCAATGGCGATCATCGGCAGCAGTATGCGCAGCTGATGGGGCAAGGCTTTGATGCTTGCCTTGAATACTTCAAGGCGAACCAAGCCCTGCGCAATCATCGCTCTGATGTTTTGCCTGATCTGGCTGCATAAGCCGGGAGTTATACGTGAAAGCAGAGACCGTTTTGCGCAGCTCGTTCAGCCTGGATGGCACCAGAATCTTTCTGGTGCACATCGAGGGCAGTGGGTTTCGCATTGGTACCCGCTGGCGCTGGCTGGCGAAGTTCGACCTGATCTTCGACGCCTGCGATGCCTTCGAGGCTCTGGAAATGATGGAGGGTGACCTAGCCCGTGCTGGCGCTGCTCTCAAGGCCGAGATTCGTCGCGTTCCGCGGCACACGTTCGGCCGCAAACGCTCAACTCACTCGCGGATCAGCTACTTGGTACGCTGCTCCGAATCCCGCGCCGCCGGCATGCGCTTGAAGCGCTGCGGCAGCAAAGGCAGTGTTGAATACTGGACCTACTAGGAGAACAAGATGCCTGAATTTATGGTGGCGGGCCGCATGACCGTCTCTTGCTGGACGAAGGTTGAGGCTGAAACCGAGGCGCAAGCCCTACAGATCGCAGCGGGCCGGATGGTTGCGGATAGCCATATCGACGGAAGCTATCCTGTCAGCGAGTCTTGGCACTTTGAGAATGACGGGACTCCCTTCGAACTGCGGGTCGATGAAGACTAACCCAGGCTCTCTCATGCCGGGCAGGCAAGGCCGATTGAGCTGACCTTTCGGGGTTTAGCCTCGGCCTGGTACTGCGCCCAGAAGAAATTAACCGCTGAACTTTGCATCCCAATCCGGCTGCGGGATACACTGACACTGTACAGGTATACAGTGTCAGCAATGCGTGCAGATCTCATAGGCCAATTCGCCTCCGACCAATCGATTCCCCTCCCTTTCGGCGGGCAGGCAAGCTGCGGGTTTCCGTCGCCGGCCGCCGACTACCAGGAGCCGGACCTGTCTCTCGATCAGCTGGTCGGCATCACTCCCACGTCCTCGATCTTCCTCTTTCGCGCCTGGGGCAACTCCATGATGGGCGCGGGCATCCATGACGGTGACGTTCTGGTCGTGGACAAGGCAAAGCAGGCGCAGCCGGGGAATGTGGTTCTTGCCGTGGTTGGTGCTGAGTTTCTCGTTAAGCGTCTTCAGGTAGACGGGCAGGGCAGGGCGATGCTGGTAGCGGAGCACGAGGGGTACGCACCTATCGTGCTGGTCGAGGATGAGATACTGGAAGTCTGGGGGGTGTGTCGCTGGGTCCTGCACGGGCTTGACTGATGGGCCTCCACCGTCCGGTTATAGCCCTCATCGACTGCAACTCGTTCTATTGCAGTGCCCAGACCCTGTTCGAACCCTGGTACCGCGATAAGCCGGTAGCCGTCGCGAGCAACAACGATGGCAGCATCGTGAGCCGCAACGATGCGGCGAAGGCGCTTGGCCTGAAAATGGGGCAGCCGGTGTTCGAACTGAAGGACATGATCGCGAGAAACGAGGTCAAAATTTATTCCTCGAATTACGCGCTGTACCAGTCGATCAGTAACCGAATCATGGCAGTTCTCGAAGAGCTTTCGGCAGAAATAGTCCCCTACAGTATTGATGAATGTTGGTCGGATCTCACTGGCGTGCCTGACCCGGAGGCCTGGGGTAGAAATGCCCGAGATGAGATCCAGCGGCGGCTGGGCATGCCGGTGGGGGTCGGTATAGGCCCAACCAAGACTCTCGCCAAACTGGCCAACTGGGCGGCGAAGAAATGGAAAGCCAAGACCGGCTGCGTCGTCGACCTGAGAGACCCGGTGAAGCAGGAGAAGCTATTGCGCTATGCGCCGGTCGAAGAGGTCTGGGGAATAGGCCGCCAGCTCAGCGCCAGGCTCAAGGCGGACCTCAACATTCACACTGCCTGGCAACTCGCGACGGCTGATCCCAAGCACATTCGCCGGCAGTTCAGCGTGAACGTCGAGCGCACGGCCCGCGAGCTAAAGGGCCTTCCCTGCTTTCCTTTCGTCGATGGCAGCCCCGAACGCAAGCAGCAGATAATTTGTTCCCGATCTTTTGGGTCGAAAGTATTCGCTCTCGAAGAGATGGAATCGGCGGTGACCGCATTCGCCAGCACGGCGGCTGGGAAGCTCCGGGCTCAGGACAGCCTCGCCAACTGCGTCCAGGTGTTTGCCAGGACCAGCCATTTCGCCGGCGGCGAGCAGTACGGCGCAAGCCGGATCATGGCTATGCCTTACCCGACATCCGACACCAGAGACATAGTGCACGCGGCGCTGACCGGCCTGCGTAGCCTCTACCGGGCCGGGCCGGCCTACGCCAAGGCCGGGGTGGTCCTAACTCAGTTCGTTGAACGCGGGACAGTCACGGGCGATCTATTCGCCCCGAAGCCGCGTCAGGGCAGCGATGATCTGATGAGAGTGATGGATGCCATCAATGCCAAGCAGGGTCGGGGTGCGCTCCGCCTGGCCCGAGATACCTCAGCAGGGAAGTGGTCGATGCGACGCGAGATGCTGAGCCCCGCGTACACCACCGCTTGGAAGGATTTGCCCAGGGCACGCTAACGGTGACGCCCCTTAAGTACGGCATGGCTCAGCGTCAAACCAGCACCAGGTCGGAGTTCTGGAGCGGAATGCCGCAGTCACGAGCAATGGCGTGCGCAGCTTTGGTGATCGACCCTTTAGGGTCAGCTGACCACTTGGAAAACCAGCGGGATCGGTCACCAACGACCGCCTCAATATCATCGCCACGGTCATAAACCTTCAGCAGGCTCGTGCCTACGCGTGCAAATGCAACCATGCCGGGTACGTTGTTGCTGCTCATGGTTCAGCCCTCAGTGGATTACGGGTTCACGGGCAAAGTCAGCCGCCCAGATGTTCTGGCTGGCGATCTTGACCTGGGAGCTGGCGAACGCCACGACGGTGTATGGGAAGCCGCAGGCGTCCACTACGATGATTCCGTCATAGCCGAACAACTGAAGGCGCGCAGTGAAGTCGGCATCAGTCTCGCCGGCCAGGCGCATGGAACGGATCTCCGCAGCGGTGCCGCGGACTGGTGCTTGAAGCGATGCGTGAACCTTCAGGACGATATCGCCATATTCCTGAGCGTTGCCGCTATAAGGGGTCAGATAGATCCCCGAACCGAACAGGCCACGCTTGGAAGGTGCGATCTCGGAATACTGCGCATAGGTGCCATGGAACAGATCAAGCGGGGCACCAGCTTCAGTGACAGCGGCGCTCTCGCGAAACCATTCCTTGAACTCTTGCGTTGCTTGAAGATTGAACATGGCGAATGCTCCTGTTTGGCGACGTGTTTATTCTCAGGCCGTCAGCTGCGTGCCAGCAGACTCCGCGATGTGAATTTCGCGCAGTCGACGGCTGACATCACTGATCACCGCGCGCACCTCGGAAACGATCGCCATCACACTCGGCACGTAGGCACGATTGGCCGAGCGACGATCGGCATTGATGCCCTGGAGCAGCTCCGCACGGTGAGCCTTCAGCTTGGGCAGCAGGAAACGCTGAACATTGACGCGGGACGGTGCATGCGACAGGTCAGCGCTGGCGCAGGCCTGGGCATATGCCGAGATGAGCCCGGTCAGGGCAGAAGTTCGCGGGTGAATCATGATCGATGCATTGTTCATGGGTCAGGCAGCCTTGTTCAGTTCGAGGATGGCGGAAGGCGAGTGGCCCAGGTCTCGCATGGCCTGCTCGTAGAATTCGACGTTCACCAGGAACGGCGAGCCGTAATCCGGGCCGCCCTCGCGGAAGAAGTCGCTGAGCACGTCGCCGAGGGTCGCCGGCGTGATCTCCGGGCGCTTCGGATACACACGCACGAACCCATCGTTGAAACGAGTGAATCGATCGCCGCGCGAGAAACAGGTCTTCACCAGGTCGACAGACCCCTTCACGGTTGTTGCTTTGAGCTTCTGGATTGAGTTGGACATTTGATGTTCCTTGTCTGGGGAGCTGCCCATGCAGCTGTACTTGATCAGATGGCGTCATTGTTGACGCCCTTGGCGCGTGCCAGGAGGTAGCCTCTTTAGGCCGCCTGACCTTCAGCAGCACCGCTAACCGCATCACCATTGAAGTGCCCAGGAAACTTGTCAGTGAACTCGCGCAGCAACTCATCCAGGACTTCAGGCGTGCGGGCAAACAGGTTGATTTCCCCATGAAGCTTGATGCCGGTTTTGCGCGAAACCGAGTACACCTGGAAGTACGGCCCGAGCTGAGACGTGAACAGGACTTTGATGTAGAGGTTGCCCAGCGTGACCTTGCGCCAGGCCGTCATGCAGCGCTTGCGGCCACCGAACTCAACGACCATCGGGTATTCAGTGTTGAGCAGGTTGGTCGGTTCTTTCGCAATGCGGAAGTTTTCTTCGAGAGTGGCAACCAGTTGCTGTTCTTCTGCGCTGAGATGGGACATGACGATCTCCTGTGTAGATGGGGTCATGATCAGCGCCATGCCCCGTGCCAGCAGATCCGCCACAAACAAAAAAGCCCCCAGAGCTGGGGGATTTCCATGGGTAGCACTTACTTGAATTCCCAGTGCCCGCGATAGTTCACGTCTTCAATTTCACAGTGCAGCTCGCCGCTGATATACCCGTCGTTGATCATGCTCGAAGCCCGGCGCAGGGCCTCAGCGATGAGTTCAGGCTTGTGCTCTTCTGGAACATCGGCACCATCGCCGCGCCACCACTCAAACTGCAAGCCCCCCTTCATTGGGCACCTCCGCAAACAGCCTGGGCCCCGGAATTGATGCCGGAAATCTGCTCGGCAGTGAGCGTGGTCTCCTGCTGATCCTGACCAGCAATGTGAAGCGTGATCACATCGCCTTCAGCGAACTCACAGCCGAGCTCATGTTGCATCTGGGCCAGGTACTGGCCGTGTGTCTGGAAGAAAGCAGGACGGCCAGGTTGGAAATTCTCGCCGCTGAGGTTCTTGAAGATGATGCGGCCGGTGCCTTCGGTGCCGCCGATCAGGAATTTGCCATTGAGCATTACGCGCTCAGTGATTGCCGGTCGAACATTCGTGCTCATGTTGCTCTCCGTTGATGAGTAATCAGTGGAGGCAATGTAGGTCGATGCAGTTCGTGCCAGCAGAGGCAGCTTACATCCTGCCTTCGCCGGCGATATTGGGGATTTGAGCTAGGTAGGCGTCGACCACGGGAGGGGCAGCAGTATCCGCACCGTAGCCATATTTCCAGCCAGATCCAATGTACGTGTCGGTGCGGTGGGCATAAGCCGTGTAGCGCTGGTTATCGCCGCTCAGCAATACGGTGAAGCTCCAGTGAGCCTTGGTGTCAATGCAGTAGCTGCCATGCCCGGTGAAGTTCTTCGTGACCAGGGCCTTACCATCAACGATCTCGTCCAGCGTTCCGGTACCCATGGTCACAGAGCACTCTTTGCCCTCCGATGTGAGCGGCTCAATCTGGACGAAGTAGGTTTTTCCCGGTGGAACAGCAGGCGGTTTGCCGTGGGAGTTGAGCGTAGCGGTCAAGGCTTCATCAAAGAACATGCCCGGAGACATCGGCCTGTAGACGACGGCAACGGCTGCAATGGCGAGCGCGAGCAGGAAGAAGGGTTGGACCTTATCCGGGGAAAAGGCAGGTCTGTGCTGATTGCTCACGATGTCAGAAGCTCGATTCTTGAAGGGGCGATGTCTGTTTTGGTGCTGGTACCAGGTGATTCGATGCGCGCATGAAGCCACTGCATGAAGGTGGCTTGGAATATCAGGTGCTGCTTGTACAGATCGGAGTTGGTATCTCCGCCGGCCAGCTGGAGAACCCTCTCTTCCCCCATCTCGTGAAGGTTGATCTCGCCGCTGGAGATCAGGTCCAGCTTTCTCTGCGGGAAATAGTCCGACTCAGCGAACTCCAGGGCGGCTTGCTTCGTCGCGAAAAAGGCCCCAGGCAATGGCATGAGGTAACCATCTGGGCCAAGGCAATAAACGCCAAACATAGGCCCAAGAAACTGCCGAGTGCGCTCCAGCACCACACAATTCCCGGCTATGACACCTGAGACGGAGCGGCAGTTGGATGTTTCAAGCTGGCAGGTGCTGCCAATTGCCGAGGCAAAGGCCTGCATTTCCTGAATCGTCGAGAAGGCTGGGGAGGCGCGGAACAGTGCCCTCAGTTCATGGAGAACAGCCGGGGATGTCCCGTCAGGCAGAAGCATCATCAAGCTGACGCTCGGGCTGCCATGTCCTGGGCGCTTGGTAGTTCGCTGAGCAAACGGGAACGCTGGCGCTTCACTTCACGCGGGGAGATGCCGAGGCGAGTCGCGATCGTGCTATCCGGCAGAGAACGGTCCAGGATGAGTTTCTTCTGGCGATCAGTAAAAACATGATGGGTCACACTGAGCCCCTTTGGCTGGATCTGTCGGAAGGCCGTCAGTATCCCGCATCGCAATTAAGCGGCAAGCCAAGTAGGGGGCATGAATTCAAAATACCTTGCCTTGTGATCGGTCGCGTTAAAATCGGTTCGTCTCAGTGATAATTCATCGAAGCTCATACAAGGATCGTCCATGTCCAATCTCCAACAAGGCCAGCGCGTCTCTATTGCCTCTCTGGCTCCGTCCAACAAAATCAGTGTCGCGATCACTCTCTCATCTCCGCACACGATTGACCTGGCGTGCTTCGGGATCGACGCCCAAGGCAAGATGTCGGATGACCGCTATATGGTTTTCTTCAATCAGCCGGTGTCCCCCTGCGGTGCAATTCGCCAAGTAGGCCACGCTGAGTTCTCCATGGACTTGAGCGCAGTACCAGCCAGCATCGATAAGCTGGTTCTTACGGCCTCGATCGATGGTGCTGGCGCTATGCGAGACATCAAACCGAGCTTCTTCACTGTGCAAGAGGGCGGCTCGGTCAAGGCGACCTGCAACTTCGGCGGTGAAACCTTCGCTGCCGAAAAGGCAATCATGTTGGCTGAGGTCTACCGAAAGAACGGCGAATGGAGGCTGAATATCGTCCTCCAAGGCTTCAACGATGGTCTCGATGCGCTCGTTCGGCACTTTGGCGGCGAGGTAGCCGAGGAAAACCCAGCGCCAGCGCCGCAGCCTGCATCCGGCAAAATCTCGCTTGAGAAGAAGGTTGCTGAAAAGGCTCCAGCGCTAATCAGTCTGGCTAAAACAGCCCAAATCAGCCTGGAGAAGGCCAAGCTGACCGATGTCGTGGCAAGAGTCGCCCTTGTGCTCGATGCCTCTGGAAGCATGAGCGGCCAGTACCGGGCCGGCCATGTCCAGGAGGTAGTCAATCGAATGCTCCCCCTGGCTCTCCACTTCGACGATGACGGTGCGATCGACTGCTGGGCGTTTGGCAACTATCCGCAACAGCTCAGCACCATTACAGCTGACAACTACGCGAATTTTATCGATGCCGATAATGGTGGTTGGCGAAATTGGGAGCTGGGTTCTCGGATCAACCATGAACCGCGGGCCATGGAAATGGTCATCGACCACTATGAGCGCAGCGGTGACCGGACGCCGGTCTATGTCCTGTTCATCTCCGATGGAGGCGTACACGAGAACCGTGCGATTACCGAAGCCATGAAGCGTGCATCTTCGCTTCCGATCTTCTGGCAGATAGTGGGTATCGGTGGTCGGGACTACGGGATCTTCAAGAAGCTGGATGATCTACCAGGGCGCGCAGTCGACAACTGCAATTTCTTCGAGCTCCAGCACCTGCACGAGATCTCAGAAGACGCCATGTACGGGAAGATGATGGAAGAATTCCCTCAGTGGCTGAAGGAAGCCAAGGCAAAAGGCATCATCGCCTAACCAGCTAAAACAAAGGCCCCATTGGGGCCTTTGTTCATCAGGGGGTTACTTTGTGCTTCTGCCACTCTTTGGCAGCCCACTCATCAAAGCCCTCAACATGTATCCCAGGCACCATGTGCATCTTGCCGCCCGACATTACGGCCGGAATGTAGAAGCACGAGTAGGAGGGCGTATTCGGTACCTCGCGGACATACTCCGGGGGCATCCAGGCCTTCTGGCAACCTGTGATGGGCAAAAAGGCCGCAACAACCTCGATCGTGTCACCGGGCTGGAGCGCTTGGCAGATCTCCATTTCCAAATGCCCTTTCAGCGTTTCACGGCCGGCCGCCTGAGCATCCTTGTTTGGGGAGCGAAGATAGGAGTCGATGGCATCGGATGGCGTCAGGAATTCTTCTTCCCGAAGCTTGGGGTACTGCAAAGCCTCCGGGCAAAGCGCGGTCTGCTGCTTTATCTTGAAGGTGCCGGTGGCCTTGAACATGGTGGGCATGCTCGTGAACATGGCAGCCTGGCCCTCGTAGGTGCCTTCAGCAATCATGGCGAGCGGGAGGTTCTGCGCAACGCCCATAACCGGCATGCAAAACAGCAGGCTGAGGGCGGTGCTACGGAGTGATCCTTTCATGCGGATTCCTTTTCTTTGGGTCTGAAAGAGACAGGCCGACATCATGTGTGTAGGGCCTATCGCTATCTGCGAATACGGTTTGCGAACACAGCGATAAATGCGAGCTGAGTTTTCCTTGATCAGTCGATCAGCGTGCCATCTTGGTTCAGTCGCTGCGGCTTGCGCAGGTGCTGGTACTTCAGGCATTCCAGTGCCGGGTAATCACGATGCGTCTCGGGGGCGTCATGGGCCGTGTTCCTTCAACAATCAGCCAACTATCCGCCGCAGTATTTTCTCCCAACCGCTTGGTACGGGGCATTCCTCCAAGCTCGAAGCAGAATTTAGGCATGCAGTACGTGAGTGGGACTTATCTGTTGCGATGAGCGTAAGGAGAGTCAGTCCGATCATGCTTACGAGTAAAATGGCGATACTCACCTGAAATAATTTTGCTGCCGTGGCCACCATGGTTGTTTTCCCTTAACTATTTAGCTGGTTTATAGCGGCGATACACGATTAGGCAAATGGTAACGCCGAGGCCAATTAGGGAGGCACTAAAAAGCAAACCAATACCCTTATTCACTACCTCCCAACCCAGAGCCAGCTCAAGCCCGTAGAGCAGTGCAACCCCAAGAACAATTGGCATAATTGAGATTAGAAAGATCAGGATTTTCAGTTTCACGATGGTTTCCTAAGTGCCGGCAACGCGGCGGTGAACACCAAAAATCACTCGGGAAGTTACCCACATCACAGCCCCTACATAGCAAGCCATGGGCAGGATCGGAGCCCAGCTTGGAAGCTTCAGCCAGAACGCGGTTGAGCTATCCCATATCGCAAGGCCGACCACTACCACCAGAACCCCTGCCAAAGTGGCGAGCAGCAAAGCCAGTATTTTTCTCACGGCTGTTTTCCTGTCTATTCCAATGCGCTTCGACCAGTGCGGTCGGCCAGCTCGGTGCGAACAACCCGAAGCTCTGCAATTTCTTGCTCCAGCGCCTCCAGGGACGCATGCGGCGAGTTTGCTACGAGCTTGCGGACAAGCGATGTGGCCTTGGCCGCGCTGCGCAAAGCGCGCTGCTCCAGGTCGTGCAATTCGGGCTTCATCGTGGTTTCCTCGATCAGTTTGCGTTGGCTACGGCGGTGGTGACGATGCGGTATTCGCCCCAGTCGCCGAGCTTGATGGGATAGCCAGAGGCATCGCCAAGCAGGCTGTCAGGGTGGTTCTCCAGCAGCATGCGTCGATCCTCAATGGCACGATCCATATCTGCCTGAACGATTGCCGCCCCGTCGAAATGGCGGGTTCCCTGCCATTCGCCGTAAAAGTCTCCGGTCAGTTCCCGCGCCGTCTCGCCGGCATCGAGGATGAATTGCGACTTATCGCCCCGGTACTGGCCGTTCACGTACCAGGTACGACGCTCAATCCGTGCGGTGATTTGGAGGCTCATGGTCGTTTTCCTCGATCAGTTAAACGAAGCCACGGGCATTGGCAAAGGCGTCCGTCATGTGAGTGACAAGCACCTTATCGCCATTCGCCAGAACGCAAGAGCCCTGGCGCTTCGATTCCTCAATGGCTTTACGCAGTGCTGCCTTGATCGCCTGCTTGGGAAGGAAGCGACGGGAACGCACCTGCAATTCAGCCTCCAGCACGGTTTGATAGAGGGCATCCTCAAGCCGCTGTTCGGAGGAAAATTTACGTCCATCACGCATCGCGTCTCGGATCAGCTCTGGAATAACTCGGGTCTTGCCTGCGTTGTCGATCATTAGCGATTTCCCTTAACTGTCCGAGGCGAGAAGATTTCTGCACTTCTTGCATGCGTCGTTACCGACAAAATTGCTCTGCTCGATCTCGCCATGGTCGGTATTGGCGCTGGGTGGAAAGTGCTGACCACAGCGAGCCCCATTGGTAAGCGGATCGAGCAAGTGGACTTTTCGTGGCCACTGACTATCAGAACTTCCGCCGCAGAAAATCGTGTCTAAGGTGGCCATGTAAGCTTCCTTGATTAGTGGGATTGCTCGACAAAGGCGCGAGCCTTATCAAGATCATGCCAGCGACGAAGCCTTCCACTTTCCGACCGAACCTGCTTGCCGCCCTTCATCACAGCGAAGGAGCATGGGCCGCAAGGGATAACACGGTTGCCGGAAGGCGTGTGGGTATAGCCGTCACGCTGTTCAGTCCATGCAGGTTCAGGCTGACATGCTTGCATTGGAGTTTCCCTTGATCTCAAAGCCAGCGCAGTGGGGCCGGAGCTACGACTGAATCAGCAGCGTGCTCGATCACCTCTGCCAGCGAGTCGTTGCCCAGCTGCGCTGCACATTCAGCGAACGTGATAGGCCGAACTGGGGCCTGGTTGGTGGGTTGTTCAACGGGGCCACCCTGGCAAATTTCTCTGTAGCGAGTCACCGTTTCCGCGCTATCAGGATTTGCTGAGGCCCAAGCCTGGATGGCGTCCTCGCGTGCGCTGTCCACCGCCTTCATCGTGGTTACGAATTGATAACCAAGAATGGCGACGGCAAGGAACAGGGAAACAGTCGCGGCGCGGGTGTAGGTCTTCAGTTTCATTCGGGGATTCCTTGATCAGTGCGAGCGGGGTTGCGCAAACCCCAGAACGCCGGGGATCAGCTCAAATAGCGTTACTAAGTGCTCGGAGGCATTGGTAACCATAACGCCAGTCACCGGGTGCGCCAGCATGTCTTGATCGAGCACGCGCTGCACGTCTTCGACTGAAAGGCGGTGGCTCTGCATCTTCTCGTCAACAAACAAGGCGGCCGAGCGGAAGATTGCGTACTCGGCTTGGACCAGGATTGCTAGTCCTTGACAGGCATCTTTGAATTCGGCCGTAGGGCCAAGCAATGCCAGTATGTCGGTTAAGGTCCACTTCTCCGCAGGTGCCTCCAGAGCCTCAATGCTGCTTATGATCTGAATGGCAGCTGCGCCTGCCGGTAAACCCTTCCAGTGCTCGCTGATTGCAGACTTCAAGGCTGCGCTGCGGGTAGCCATAGGTGATTTCCTTTAACTCTGTTTGGTGGCGAACGGAGCGACTGAAATAGCGTCTCGCCATGCCTGCTTAGCGCTCCCGGCAGACGCCAGAGCGCGACCTTCCGCGTCATAGATCACATAGCCAGAGACATGCTCGGAGTGCTTCACCTTGCAGTACGCACCAGGGTGAATCTCCAGGGCCAGTTCCTTCGGCGAGAATCCGCTGATCACACCCTTTGCGTGCATTGCGCTGTTTTCCTATCCGTTCAGTCGGCCTTGCCGACCATGGTGTTCACAGCGAAGAAGAAGGGCTGATCGAACCAGTGTTCAGGCTGGTCAGCCTCAATGACGCCAACAGCCCCATTCCTTATTTCGACTTTTCGCCATGCAGCCCGCACCGAAGGCCCGAAGGTCGAATGCGTCCAGTAGTACCCGTCTTCGTACATGGTCTGCATGGCGTGTTTTCCTCGGTGTTCGTTATGGGCTCAGCGTCTCACGGGTCGCCGGAAACGCAAGGCCATGATGGTGCTTAAATCAGCGGCCAGCAGGCCACTCATGAAAATCCAACTCGCACCTGACGCTGTGCTGGGTGCTGCCATGTGCCGGCCTGTGTTGTTTTAGAAGGTGCCGTGCGGGCCATGCTCGCGGGGCGGCAGGCCGATCCCATCAGCCACCAGGTCACAATCGGCTTTTAGCTCATCCAGAGTGCCGAAGCGAGTCCGGGGCTGGCCATTATCAGTGAAAGTGCACTGCCAGTTGGACAGGCCGCCTCGGGGGTTGGCGATAACGAAACCACGGTATTCAACGGACTTGGCCATTTAGATGTGCTCCCTTTGTGTGTTTGATGGGTTCATCTTCAGGCCACGGGTCGCGTGCCAGTAGGTGCAAAAGCTGGCGGTTTTACCCGCCAGGCAAGCTGCTTATGCCTTGCGGTAGGTCTCGATTTCGACACCCTGATGCGTGGCCACCATCCGCTGCTCGCCGCCGAAACGCTCAATAAGAAAGTCAGCAATGTCCTCCTGGTAGCCCGTCTTGATGCAATCAATCTCGGCCTTCAGATGCTCCACCATCAAAATGGTCGGGCGCTTGATCTCCAGCTTGTATTCGATCTCTTCGCCATCTGAGGGGCAAAGCGCTGAGAACGTCAGGCGGTAGATATTGGCGACCTGTCTTGCAGCCTGAAGCGATACCGGGGTCGCGCCAGCACCAGCAGGAACACTGGCTTTCACCGGTGCCGCAGCTTGGGACAGGTTCCGCGCGATCCGAAGCTCGAAGGCCAGGTAGTCCTTCAGGATGGGGTGGCGCTCAGAGGGGGACATAGTTGGCCAGCGGCTTTCGATGTCCCCGAAATCGGCGAAGAACATGCCGGCAAGGCCGCCATCGTCTTGCCCAATTGCGTTCTGGATTGCGCGGGCCGAATCATCCAGATCGTCATAGGCGGCAGCATTGGCGATCAGGGTGTGGTTTTGAAGGGCTGCAAGGTCCGCGACGATGAGCCTGCCCGAGACATCAACCACCGGAAACTCAGTTCCGTCGCCGAGGCGAATCACCTCACCTTCGCACACATTCAGTTCGAGATTATCGGGATAACTGGCGGGCTCCTGCGCAACCTCACCGGTCAGCGGGTCTATGGAGCAGGCTGAAACAAGTTCGAGCCCGCCGTCCCAAACCGAAACGAACTGGGCGCTAATGCGTGCGGATTCTTGGCTGGCCATCTTGTGGATCTCCCTTGTTGAAGTGGTCTTCATCTTCAGGGGATTAGGCCCGTGCCAGCAGATGCTGCTTTGAGTTCAGAGCCTCAAATGCCTGCATCATCGCGCTGTGCGCGTCAGCAATGGCCGGCGCGTAGTCATCATGCTTGCGGCCGGCAAGCATCCCGCGATTGCCCAGCAGGTCGATCTGACCTCGGCTGAATTGCTGGCCGCTATGGAAGGCATAGCGAATCTGCGGGGCGTCGAAGAAAACCCGAATATGGCCCGTCAATATCGTCTGAACAGCCTCCATGTGGAGGTAATTCATGGTGCTGCTAATCGTGAGTGTCGCGCAGTTCAGCCGATGGTTGATGCGGTCAGAATCAGAGTTAAAGCTGATCAGATATTCGTCCGGCAACCCCATTTGCCTGAAGGAGGTGAGCACCATCTCCAGGATGCTGTCCCGGTGAGCTTTCGCGAGCAATCTCAGGTCTTGAACAACCTGATCCCTCGTGAAGTCGCCGCTGTAGCTGAGAATGCACACTCCGCGATGATGCAGGGAGGTAATCCCCGCAGCATGTGTGAAGGAAACGCCAGCGGCGCGATAGCTATCCTTGCACAGCAGCGCTTCCAGAACAGTAGTCGCCGCGCAGCCCTTGGCGTGCTCAAGTGACATATTCATCAGTGAGCCCCCAGATCGTTTGAGCTGCGCACTTCGGCCGTCAAATCAGCCGCAGTGCGGGCAGCAGGGCCAAGCTCCGCACGCATAGCGTTGAACATGACCTCGAACAAGGGCTCGTCGCACTCGACCTGGTGCCCCGTGTCCTCCGCGTCATAGTGGAAGTAGCTACGCACATGCGCGAAGAAGGCGGGGAAGTCGGGGTAGGCCAAAAGCTGACGCACGCCAGCGCAGCCGGCAGGGCTGTCCTTGTTGATGTCGAGCATTTCGATAATCACGGCCCGAACGTCATCGAATGATGGCAGTTCCTGCTCGGGATTCAGGTAGACGATCCCTTCAGCCGCTTTGGTGAAGTGGCAGCGGACATCGGCGTGAGAGTTCATTGGTTAGCCCCATCGGTTGAGTCGATGGGGTCTATTAGACGTGCCGCCGGCGCGTGCCAGCAGGTGCCTGGTGGGTTATCGGCTGGGCCGGTCGTGCCGCTTGTGACGACTGGCGTATTCCTTGGCCTGCTCAGCAAAAGCGGCGAACTCGTCCTCAATGCTCTGGGGTTTTGCCGGCGATGTTTCCCCTTGAACGGCCTGCTGCTTGATGCGTTCAAGCTCTTCTCGGTAGGCCTGCTCGGATTGGGTGGCTTTGCTTTGCCAGGGGCGGCGTGTAATGGGCGCTACGGGAGCGTAGAGGGTGATGGCGTCAGGGTCTTGCTTAAGTTTTTCTTCAACTGCGCCGGCCAGCATGTCGCGCAGGGCGTTCTTGTCTATCGGTTTGCTCATAGGGCTCTGAGTGGTGATCTTGCTTCGAGGGTGCCCGCGCAGACTTAAATCCAGCGCGGTTGCCATTTCATCCTTGCACAGCATGCCCATTCAGGAAAGCCAAATGGGCATTGTTCTGTGTATTTGCGTTGCCTGGGCCTAGTCGATCAGCGCACTGATGGCGTCCGACTCTGGGAAGGAGAGGCGCGGTGCGTTGAGCTCTTCTTCAGTCGGTTTGCGTGGAGCATTGTTCTCGACCATGAAGTTGCGGCGACCAAAGACAACATCGTAAAGCGCGTCGTAGTAGAGCCGGAATCGCTCGGCCATTTCGAAGTCATTGTGCTCAGCGGCGGCTTCTACCAGGAAGCTGAGCTGGAACAGGTTCGCCGCCACAGACAGGGCTTCAAGCGAGCACGAAACGGGTGTCTGATTCAGGGAGTGAACACGCGGAACAATGGTGTCCTCCGGGAGGACGTAGGCGAATGCCCCATTCGGATACTCACGCACCTCCCACAGCCCGCCGTCGTAATGCTCAGGAGCAAACTTGCGCATCAGATTGAACAGGTTGTTGTCGTACTCTGCGGCCATGTGGCCGATGCGCTGTACCAGGTAGTCAATGATCTGCTCGTTCGGGATCTCTTTGAATGCTTCCACGGTGAATCCTTGGTCTGAATGCTTGAATTGGGAATGTAACGGCGGCATCCACTGGTTACCGCCATGAGCCAGAGGCGCGGGTTATGCCGCGCTTGTGTTGAGACGGGACGGGTGCGGCCCCGCCTGCACCCATGACTCAAATGCCGAATGGCGAACGCAGGTCATGTTCTTGGCGATCGAGTCATCGATATGGCGCTGAAGCATTTCGGGGGTGATCGGGCCATGCACCGCTTGGAGATCACGATGACCACCAAAGACAGGCATTGAAGCCAGCTGGTCGATTGCGTCGGAATCGAACGGCTCGTAGCGGTTGTTCTCCGCCTGGCGAAGGTGCTCCAGCACCAGCTCATCACGAAACACGCAGACTGCCCGGCTGTCTGCGATCAGAAACTTGGCAGCGAGCGCTTCAGCATCACGCTTACGGTGATCAAACGATTGCGGCTTGGCCAGGCGTGCGGCGTCACAGTGGGCAGCATACGATCGGCGGGGCAGGCCTTCGAACAGGACTACCGCCGCGACGGCGTAGTAGGTAGCCTCAGAACGCGCTTTGCTGTTGGGGCGATAGTCGACCAGGACGACAACACGGAAGCCAATCTTGGGGCTCGCCTGCTCGGTCACAACGACACGCACCTGCATGTCGCTGGCGATGCCTGCTTGAACACAGCGGGCGAAGAGGGTGTTCAAATCTTCAAAGTAGGTTTCGGTGCTCATGGCGTGCTCCTGTTGAGTTATTGCCGATGAGCACAGTTTCACGGTGGCAGGCGCGTGCCAGTAGATCACCACACGCCTATATCGTTGCCTTGATCATCCCGGCGCTGGCCGGTGTGAACCTCACGGTGCCAGCCTTCGGGGCGGCCTTCGTAGTCGTCCCAGTCTTCGAACGCGCAGAGGGTCTGCATGCGATCCGAGTAGCACCAGCGGCGCGTATAACCAACATCCGTCACATCCGCGATGATGGCGAAGGTGAAGGCGAACTGGACCACAGCGGCGGCCCGGCCATCAGGGAACCGCCTGAAGGCAAGGAACTCCCCGGTTCGCTGCTTAATTTCGGCGTCGAGGTCGGAAATGATGACGGCCAATCTGAGGCTCCTTGAGAGAGTGGTTATGCCTGGGCTGCCAGGCTCGGCGATTGTCCCGAAAGAGTGGAATTGACCGCAATCACTCTCCCAATGTGCTCGAATGAGCGCTTTGCGTCCGGGCACTCATGCCTATGGATCAGGTACCGCTTGCCGTCAGCCGTCTCGATGAAGTCATAGTTGATCAGCGAGCCCGTTTTGGTCACTTCGGCAGTGCGAATCCACTCGCCGGGTGCATACCCTTCAACGTCGTAGGCATGGCCAACTGCTGCGCGCATCACGAAGGCGTCAGACAGGATGCCGTCGAAGCTGAGTGCGGCTTGGCGGGCAGTTTTGCGCGCTGCCCAAAGGGATGTCTCGAATGCGTTCATGGGGTCTCCAGGTATCTGACCGTGGTAGCCGGCAGCAATGCTGCTGGGCGTTACATCTCGAAGAAGCCGGCCTTGCGGGCGCACAGGTAAGACAGCCGCAAAAGCCCGAGGCGCAGGGTTAGAAGCGCTGCCTTGGCGTAAAAGCTCTTGGTGATGATCGGCATTCGCGCCCCCTTGAGGCCTGTCCGTTCCAGGACTCCCGTTGAGTCCCGGTTACACAAGGCCATCTTCGCCCAGGGGACGGCGTGCCAGAAGGCGGCGAGTAGTCCCCGTACGGGAACCAACTTTGGGGCCGAGATTTACCCGCCAGACTGGGTGTCGGCGCTGGCGCTGTCCTGGAAGGCAGGATGCCCGAGGTCAACAGTGATGCTGCTGTCGACGGAATCAGCTCCGGCGTACTTCTTGGCCCAGCTTCGGCGCTGAGCGGGAGTCCTCTTGGAGCACGCCGGTTCGTGCCGGTTACGCCAAGCGCGGCAAAGCCCCATCATGTTCCGCTTGGCGAATGTCAGCATGCGCAGCTCTGCTCCGCAGATCCGACACACAGCGTGACCGTTATGACCAGTTCCCATAGCAAACCCTTCCTGAGAGCTAAGCGACAGAGCCGCCAGCGGCGATGATTGCAGCTCGAACGGCCTCCAGTTTTTCCTTGGGCACAGATACCGAGAGGTAGGCGGTGTTCTGCTTCTTGCGCCAGGCCTTGAAGAACGACTCGAAACTGACTTCCTTGAAGCCGGCGATATTGGAGGTGACGAACCCGTCAACGATGGTGACTTGATCATCGTTTTTCAGGTCATCCTCGATCGAGAAGTGGTCGTCTACTTCTGCGCCGTTGACGACCAGTACCAGGTCTTCGTGCCAGACATCATCGCTGCCGCTGTCCGGGGTTTTACGCCAGTATTGGTCGTCGTTGTAGAACGCCTTCAGCTCAGCGCCTGTAGTTTTTGTCGCCACTTGAAGCGCCCTCGAATGGTTACAGAATCGGGTTGGTAAGGTTTTCGTCGCGGATGGCCCGGCATAGATCAAGCAGCGCCTGACGAACCTTCGGGGAGCGTCCGCCCCCTGAGAACGGGACGCAAAACTCTACATCGGCCATCTCGCCCTCATCGCTGATCACGGCAATCGAGACATCAGAGTCACCATCGAGAATCAGGCGTAGACGGCCTTTCCCCATATCCTCACGGCGCTCGAAGAACTCTCCGAGCGGTAGGGGGTCTTTGGGCTGCTCCGACTGGCTCAGGAGCTCACGGGCAGCTTCCAGCACCTGGGAGCCGAAAAAGCTGTCTCCAAAGCACCCGCCGTCTGCCAGCTCCATACTGGCCGCTTCCTCTATCGCCAAACTGGTAATCAGTGCCATAGCAACCTATCCCTGAGCCCCGGTATCTCGGGTCATGTAGTCGACAAAAAACTCAATCCACAGGCCAGAGTTGTCATCGCTTAGTTCAAGCGGGTACTGCTCGGGATTGAGAGCATGCTGCCGCCGATATTCAGCCGCGAACCCTTCGATGTCGGCTTGAACCTCTGCAACGAACGCATCAAGGCTGTTCTTCACGTCTCACCTCGTAATCTCCAGCCCGGAGAGCATTTGCCAGCCGGGAATTGATTTGCGCGGCGCGGATAGCCCGCAGGAGCCGGCGAGAGGGAAGCGCTTTGCGCCTCCCTTTGCAACCCTGCCGCTGGCCTCGTGCGGCAAAGATACAGCGCAGAGTCCGGCGTGACATGCGAATTACCACCTTAGAAAGTTCCAATCCGGGCCACCCCTTTACGGTCTTTGACGATGCAAAAGATTTCGTCGCGAAGAGCCTGAAGCTTTTGGAAGCACTCATCACGGCGAGCCTGGAAATGGCAGAAGCTCAGCCCGGTATCCGCCTCGCGGGGGGAATCAAAATGGCGGGCTGGGTAGGACACACCAGTAAACGGCCCATCAACGTAGCGAGCCACAGAGTCGGCACGGTTACGCAGATCAATCCGATAGCCCAGGGCCTCAATCTCGCTGCGCATTTCCTTGGCCGACACTTGGCGAACTCCAGCCTGGATCAGTCGAGCCGCTTCCATTTCCGCAGTATCCATATTCTCTCTCCAGTAGCGGCGGGCGTCAGGCCCGCTTTCGATGGAGTCAGTTTCTGCGCGCGGGGTGCGTGCCAGTAGGTGAGGTCAGGGAATTTCTGTGCAGTACCTGCTTTCAGGCAAGAAAAAGGGCAGCCATGTGGCCGCCCTAAATTGGAGTCCTGATATTGGCATCCTCAGGATGGGACGAAGAGGTCTCACCTTGCAGCGATGTCGCAGCACCGCCGAGGTTCCTACGTCTGCTATGGCCCTGCAAGGCAGCAGATTTCGCGCTCTTGGGTCTTCTCTTGTTATTTGGCTTCAGCTACGCGCAAACAGCGGCTGCCCCGAGCGCGACAGGTGCTTGTTCAATTTTCGCGGCGCTGATTTGGGCTTCAGTCCAGCCACGCCCGCGAAGGTAATGGCGGAACGCATCGCGGGCAGCGGCGGAATTGCGTGCTCCCATCTGATAGCTCGCCTTGTCGCCAGTCTCGGGGTTCTCAGCTTGCAGAGTGATGATCATCGGGGTTCCTCGGTTATTGGAGAGTTGCGACAGGGACAACCTTTAGGGTGCTGGTGCTGCCAAAGCGCTGCGGGCTTGCTCAATCGCGAGGCCGAGCCCGTAGCTTGCCGAGTGGTCGTCAATCAGACCGGCGTTACCACGACCCCATGCAAAGCGAATGACGCCCGTCTTATCGCCGTCCTTGAGCACACGGATAATCGGTTTGGAGCATTGGTTGCTGTGCTCCAGGGTCTGCTCAATGCTGGGGGTGTGCTGCCACGCCCCATCGAGCATGACCTCGTGCGGGAGCCAGCCCTGCTGAGTGAGCGACTGGAGAAACTGCTGCAAGCCCTGACGCTCGATGTCAGTGGGCATCATGTTCGGAGCCTGCACCAGTTGTTGGCACCCAAAGCAGCCGCAAGGGCGCTCCAGTGGTCGACAGGCTACGCAATGGCAGGACTGGTCATGGGCGTGAGGGTGGGTGTGCCCGGCATTAACGATGGTCATCATGGACTCCCTGTATTCAGTGTCCGATCTGCGGAGTTGAAGTTGGTGCGTATTCACCGGCAGCCACTTCTGCCAGGCCGGAGAGGTCAGCCTGCTGCAACTCACGAGGCTGGCCATTAACCGACCAGTACCCGTGGAAAACCGGGTTCCATTCGTAACGAACGCCGCACACCAGCAATTGATCGCGGTCTTGAATCTTCACTTGCGTTGCCATGTGGAGACCTTAGGGCTGGTGGATCAGGTGAAAGGTACGGCCGATGGCGGCTTCGGAGACGTTCCGACGAAACTCGGAATGCTGGTCTGCTCGATGCTCGGCAGGGGCGTCTACTCGCGTCATCCAGAAACCGAGATTTTCTTCCCAGGAGTCGCAGACGTACTTGTGCCCATCCCACGCTTTGAAGGTGCGCCCGATCGTTTCGTGATCGGGGTGGGTCTTAGGAGTTCTGATCGCTCGAACGGCCACGTTGGTACTCCCTGTCATTTGGCGCTGAAGTTGGGGCAGCTGAAGTCAGGCCCGGTACGCATGAAGACGCTCAAGCCGGAATCGTCATTCACCTCGACGACAATGGCGCAACCGGAAGTCCCAGCTACGCGCTCGCCCTGGATGGTGTTGATGAAGTCGCAGTGACGATGCGTTTTGCTCTCGGGCTCTAAAACCCAGTAGCAGCAGTTCTGGCACACGCTTGCGCTTGCATTGGTCATTCTTGGCATCCTCGGTCAGCTTTGGGCCGGGTATCTATGGGGCGACTTGCCCGAACACACAGCTATGATCGGGCAAGGCTGCGCGTGCCAGCAGGTGCATCACAACTCTTGGTAAACCTCAGTGGACGCCGGCGGCAGGGCCAGTAGCTGCTCGGCAACTGCCTTCGGCAGACGCGGGTGGTTGTCCAGGATTCGCTTGAGGATGGCCGGGCGCTTGGTATGAGACAGGGTGTCGTAGCTGCGGCTGTAGCCTTGAGAGTTCATGGTCAAGAGCACGGCCTGACCGTCTTTGTTCACCCCATACAGTTCAAGCCTCATGTTCTGGCCGGAATCAGAATGAGTGATCAGATTGACGCGCAGACCAGCACCGGAGCGCGCGAGCATCGTCAACCAGCCGCGCATGTCAGCCAGTACCAGCTGGGCCTTGCTATGGCTTCGCACTTCTTTCGCAATGCGAGTCAGCTTTTCCCAGGCAAAGCGAAGAGCGACGGCGAAGAACACAAAGCACGCAGCATCTTGGGTTGCCGGCAAGGAGAGGGTGCTAATTGATTTGGCAAAGGCGCAAAGATGTTCATACCCGAACGGCCACATCCACAGTCCAACGAAGAACAGCACAGATGCGAACTCGATCTGCGCGGTCTTGATGCGCTTGCGCTTGATGTCGTGGGGCTGGAAGGACTGGAGAAGGCACTCGCCATTGAGGTACTGGTCGCGGGTGACGATTTGGGTTTCCTGCATGATCGCTCCTATGGGTTAGCTGCTGTGTGCAGTCTCAATCCCAGGAGTGCGTGCCAGTAGATCCGAAAATGGCTAAAGTCCGGGCTTCAGCTCTGGATCAGCATGACCATGACCGATACAACAGCGCCAGCACCAGAGCGGTCATCGAGCCGCTTTGCCGACTTCATTCGCCATGCGAGTGCGGGGGAGAAGAAGCGGGTTTACAGCGCCGTACTTCAGGGCGCAACCGAACGCCAGCTTCGTACCCTCAAGGGGCAGAAGAAGCTGGCGTAATAGGTCATGCGACGGCAGCTGAGTCCGCTTGCCGAGAAACCCGTGGGGCATAGAACCGCCACGACTCCAGCCAGGCGGCCAGTTCATCGTTGGCGGCGTCGATCACCATAGCAGCCGAGTCATCCTGGGTGGCGATGGCCAGCGGCATACCGTCAACGATGCCGCACGCGGTAATGCCAGCCACAGTCGCCGGAATCTTCAGTGCGTGCAGGTCGCGCAGGCCAGTCACAGGGACGCTGAGATAGGGCGAGCGCACTGCCAGCAGCACTTTCTCAACCGGTGCGCCAGCACCAATCTCAACGCCAACCTTCGGGGTTACGCCAAGCCATTTCAGCGCCCCGTATTCGGAGCTCGTTTGGCTGGTCGGGCGATAGACGACCAATGGCGTTACGCCGGCAGAGCACTGATCCGGGTTCAGGAAATTGTCGAACTCGTTCCCAGGTCTCAGGAAGAGGTGCCGGTGCCGGACGGGCACACAGCGATGCACCAGCAGCCGGCTGATGTCGCCGATGTGCCAGAGGACTTCGGCCGGCTGGTGTCTGGCTCCTGCCGGGTACTTCTCGGTCAGGTATTCATGCCAGGAGGCCAGCTGAGGCCGGGATACTGTGACCTGAACGATCTCCGAGTCATGCGCGTCATGGTGGCCGTGGGGGCAAAGGTCGGCCAGAGTGTGCAGGTCGCCGCAACCCCGCTCAGTGACCTCAAACCCGAGGTCAGCCGATCGCGCTTGGAATTGCACGCGGATGGTGGATGGCAGGGACGGCGGCATGTTGACTCCCGCAGACTGGTAGTGAATAAACCGCCAATTCTGCGGCGCATCCGCTCGTTTGTCGCGTCAAGTCAGGTGCGTGAAACACCGCTTCGTGCGCGGCCTCCAGGCGAGCCTGCCGGCGAGCTGCGATACGGGCCTGAATCCGCTCTCGGGCCTCCGCAGCAGACTCGCCCGAAGTCGGTAGGGCAATCTTCAGCTGATTGAGGCGCTGGCGCTCATGCCCGTAGAGCCAGCCGAGGCTGCTCGAACCGCTATCGATGCATGCGTAGGCCGTTTGGAGCGAATCGAAGTCAAAGAGTCCCCACTCGCCGAACTCTTCTCGCGCCTTGGCCAAGTCACAGATACGGGTGATCTCAGCCGTCATCTGCTCGAAGGTCATTAGGCGACGGAGGTATGCACTGATCTCCATGTCGCTGACCAGGAGAGAGCATTCCGCAGGGGAAACTACCGCGTCACGCTCCAAGCCAGCAGGGATAAAGGACGATGCCTGGAAGGAAGCGACCGATCCGATAACTAGGTTTAGCTGAGCCTGCTGCATGACGACCTCCGAAAGTTGATTGAACAACTATCACTCATCGGTGGTCGTGCCAGCAGGTGCTGGTGCTGCCTGGTCAGATGGTGGGGGGCGTAGCCAGCAGGGTGAGCGATGCCATGAACAGGCCGCCGAGAACGAACGCCTTGATAAGCCACATGAAAGCGCCACCGCTCGATGCTTCCCCGCTTTCCATCGAGTAGAAGGCCAAAGATTGGATTGCTATTACGGCGAAAGCAGAAGCCAGCCGGATGCCGAAAGCATCGAAGAGCACCCAGCCGATCAGGCCAAGCAGCCCGGTAAATAGAATGCCGGGAAGGGCAGGCACATTCAGCCCGCCAATGCTGACGCTCGCGGACATCAGCGCTATGGTCGTCTTAGGGATAACGACCAGCACGAAGTACATGGCCGCTGCTGCAAGCAGCACGTAGATGAATTGGTTCATTTCGTGATGTCCTCTGTTCTCAATTCTGCGCCAGCAGGGTCTTGCCGCTGGCCTCGTGGAAAGCCCGCATACGCTCAAGCATTTCTGGGTTGTTAAAGCCCATGAACTCAATCACAGCATGATGGACCGGTTCAGCCTCACTCATAACAAGTAGCCATGCCTGCTCATCACTATTCAGTTGAGGCACGTCGAAACCGAACCTCTTAGAGCTGGCTGCCGCATCGTCAATCATCAGGACTTGCCAGTCCCCGTGGGGACTTCCGAAAGTCTCCCTCAGGCCCCATCCTTCCTTTGCTGCTGCCGCGTCGAGTTCGCTGCTCCAGTACGCACCTTCGTCGGTGTTAGGCAGTGCATCGTCATCGTTGAAGAAAGGCTCGTCATCTTGGCAGTCATCGCTAGCGCCTTGCTCTTGTTGGATTTCGGCCATGCACTCTGCGTAGGCTTTCTGCGCATCCGCGTATGACGCATCATCCAAGAGGTGACCTCGTTCTGATGCTGCCTGCTCGAACACTTTTCGATCTTCAGGTGAGAATTTAGTCAGCAAACCGCGCAGCGCCCCGAGAACCCGAACATCGTAAATCTCGTAGTACAAGCCGCAAGTATTTTGTGCCGCCAGCTCTTCTCGTTCGATCAGCGCCCCGGCCTTGATATAAGCTCCAGTTGTGGAAACCATCGGGTTAGCGATGAATGTATTCCATGCGCCGCCTATAACTCGGGCTTGTTCGGGGATGAAGTCAGGCATAGAACTAGCTCCTTATTGCCATCGGTGGATTCCCTCACGTTTCCCAGTTAGGCGGCCTGATCTTCGAGCTTGGCTTCAAGCTCGGCGATCTCGTCCAGGATATCGGCGCGGGTGTCATCATCCGTCTCGTCGCCCTTCAGTGACATTTCCAACTTATCCAGGCGATCTTGAATCTGCTCAGCGGTCATCTCGATTACATCCATGATGGATTCCCTTAGTTCGTCTTGGCTGCCTTTGCTGCCAGTTCGTTGACTTGTTTCACTACTGCGTCACCAGTGAGCAGCAGCATGAAAGACCCAGCCATGTTTTCGCCGGGTACATGGTTCGGATTGGGGAAAAAGATATCGAACTTGTTTGGGTTCAAATCGGATCGCCCTACGCTGGCTTCAACGCCATCGGCAAAGACGATTCTGATCTTCTCGCCCTCAACGGTAATGCTGGTGATACCGTCAATCTCGGCCAGCTCGACGCCGGGATTCAGCGCAATCTGATTCACCACAATGGTGTTCCTCAAACTATTTACGTTTCGGCTCAACCTGCGGGCGAGGCTTGCACGTCATGCAGTAGCCCTTCTTCGCCCCTTTCTTGAACACGTCGTACCACTTGTCACAGCCCTTGCAGTGGAAATCATCGATCTTCGCCACAATGGTTACCTCGATTGGGTGGTGAGGGAGATCGCCGGCGAATCCCGGCGAGGAAACTCATCATCAGGCCGGGCGGGGCGTGCCAGCAGAGATCATCGAGCGGCCTAGTGTTTCTTGCCGGCCTCGTCCCAGCCGTCACGGGCTTCCTGCTTGATTCTCCGCTGCTCTCGGCGGATTACCCAAACACAAACCAGCATTACGGCTACCAAACCCCCGATGCCGATCACAAGCAAAGCGGTGTCCTTCATAAAGTCCTCAGTCATGGACGATAACAGTGTCCTGGTACTGACAAAGCCCGCACAAGGCGGGCCGGTGGAGGGAGTATGCGGCGGGGCCGGATCACCCCTCAATCTCGGGGTCAAACCGACTGCAATTGCGGGCAAAACCTCCCATGATGCGCCCGCGCCACTGAGGCGCGGGCTTTACTGGTCAGGCGGCTACGTCCATGTCGCTGTCCTCGGCAGCTTCGGGCTTGTAGTGCAGTGACGCGAGCGTGCATTCATCGCGGCTCACGTCGTCACGCTGACCCTGAAAGACCGGCTGGAAGAGAGAACCGCCCTTGTGCGCGTAGAGGTAGCGAATCTCCACGAGGCTGCCGATGGCCGGGGTGCTCTTGTTGGCCGGCACAGTGCAGTTGCCAACAGAAACGAGGTTGCCCAGTTCATCCAGCATGCTGACACCGAAGCTCGACTTGGTGGGGTGCTGAGAGGTAACGATCGCAGTGGTGAACTGGAGGAACGGGAACTTCAGGTGAGTACCGCCAGACGCCGGTTTGCCGGGCGTGTACGGGGTTCCACGCTTCTTGGCCACGACGCCTTCACCTTTCTCGGCTTTGACGCGCTCGAAGAGCTGGCGCTTGGCTTCAGGGGTATAGGCGCTGACAACCACCTCAACATGCTTAGACCCGCCTGCCGACAGGGCAGCGCGCAGCTGCTCCATGTGTTCGAGGCGCGTTTCGAGCGACATCGCTTCAACACGCTGCCCACGCACTTCACGGACATCGAACACCACATAGCGGGTGCCGATCAGCTCGCCGTCAACGGTCAGGGGGAGGAAATCGACGCAGCAGCGCTCCAGATCGCCAGACACCTCGCTCGGGTAGGCCACCGAGAAGCCCTTGCGGTTCGCGCTGATGATGGCCGACTCGTTCAGGGCAAAGCCGCGGCGGTGGCCATTGTGCTTTTCCTGCAACACCCAGCCATCATCCTCGATGGCTTGCTCAAGCTCGGCTTCAGTCATCACGTTGAGCAGGTGGGGGATCAGGCCGGTGGGAACCAGCTCCTGACCGGCAGACACCATCGCCGCGCCTTGGTCGCCATCAGGCACATAGCGCTTGCCGAGACGTTCATTGACGGCCTTATCGAAGGCCTTCTTGGCAACATCGTACTCGACGGGGGCTTTGGTCTTCAGGGTCTCGGTCAGGGTCGAGCCACGGCGACCGTGATAGGTGATGAGGACGAAGCCGCCGTCGCGGGCCTTAAGCTGAATGATGTACTCCTTGTCACTGGAGCCTTCGGTGAAGGTGAAGCGGGTGCGCAGTTCTTGCGACATGGTGATGCCTCTTGCTGGTTGGTGATGAGGCAATCTTCAAGGTGGCAGGTGCGTGCCGGTAGATCAGGAGATGCCGGGCCAGAGGGATGTTCAGGCCGCAATTCCAGAGACGAATGACAGGGTGACCAGGAAGATCAACCCCAAATATCAGACCCCAATTCGCGGGGCCGAAGGGCTGGCTGTAAAGGCACCGCGTCAGCCGGCGCTTCGGACATCAAGCGCCCCGGCGCGGGTCGCCCCAAGGTCGATACCGATGGCTTGTGCTGCGTCGAGAACAGCCTGCTCTGCGTGGCAGGCCTCAGTCATCGCGGCGTGGCGTTCGCTAACTTCCAGCGGAAGGCCGGAGGCTTGGCGAATTTTCTTGATGGCAAAAAGCAGGTTTGCGGCGCAACTCTGGAGCTGATCCGGTGAGACAGTGAACTGCTTGCTGGGCGCGTGGTATCTCACAGGGATTCCCTCGAACCTATGCCGACTGCCGCTTGGCAATTGCAGCAGCCAGCAGACGCTCATCGAGCACAGCAGCACACTGCTTGCAGTGCTGTTCGTTGTAGTCCAGGCAGGCGTGCTGCTCATTGCCCTCGGCGTCAGTCCGGATTACGTGGTTGCCACACTGTTCCCCGCAGACATCGCAGAAGGTTTCTTCAATCTCTACCATGCGTCTCTTTTTCATGACGGATATCCTCGAATTTCCCAGGCTTAGCTTGCGGCGCGCTGCCGTGCAGCCATTTCTTCGGCAGTTTCACCATGCAGCTCGTAGAAATCTCGATCACGCCAAGCCGCACAAAATTCGGCAGAAAGCCCGGTGACCTCCGCCATGAATGCCTTGCAATCTTCGTCGTTGAAAACTGGTCGGCCATCTTCCTGCTTGATCAGGTGTGGGTGCGACCTTTGATCTGTTGCTACTACTTCAGGGGGCAGCACATTGGAGACAAGACCGATCATGCTGATGTAACGCCAATGCGCTTCATCAAGCGCTTCAAGCTCGCGTCCGGTCGCACGTTCCAGCACAGCCGTAAATTGATCGGGCGTCATAGAGGCCATGATTCCCTAGCCGCCTACGTTGACAAGAATTAGGGCGAAAAGTCCTGCTGAAACCACTACATCAACCTGAATGGCCAGGGCCGCAAACTTCACGCGGTCTCCACGGCTGCGATGGTACTGCTGAAGGCACGCGATAACAGCCAAATACGCGCTGAAAGCAATCGAAATCCAGAGGGTTGGCCCCACCCCAACGATAAAGGCCCAGTTGAGCGGTTCGTGAACTACCAGACTTGTTCCCAGCAGCATTGCGGGAACCATGGCCAGACAGATCGCGAGCAGAGTCAGGAAGCCTTTATGGCGCTCTTTAACCCCGGAGCGAAGCCCCGTGATGACCTGGGACAGTACGTTTACCATTTCAGGGGTTTCCTTTTTGGCCGGTTAAGCGGCACTTTCAGTCGGGACGCTATCAAGTGAAGCCAAGCTTTGGCGTGCCTGGGCAAGGGCTTCGTCGATGTCCTTGATCTCAACCTGAACGGCTGAATACTCAGAGACACCGGCATGATTGGCCAGTCGAGCCATGCTGTCACGGGCGGTCGTGAGCTTATCGATCAGGCGATTGGTGCTCTGCACGATCACCTCATGCCGAGAGATCAGATCCCGAAGATTGGACTCGACTCGATTCAAGTGGTCCAAGGCCGAACTGACATCAGCGGCAAGATTGCTGGCGCTGGCGAGGCCTGCCTTCAGGTTGATATGCAGCTCTGTGAAGGCCGAACAGTGGGCGAGCACCCACTCATAGAGATCATCGCCCTTGTCGCGCTCCCCGATCTCATAGAGGGCAATCTGGCGAAGCAGTTCAGCCCGGCGCATTTCGGCCCACTTGAGCAGACTGGAAATGTCCGTGACGCCGGCGTGCTTGATGAAGGCATCCAAGGGGCCGCCATTCAGCATTTCGGCAACCGTGAGCATGCCAGCGGCACGCAACTTCATGTCCAACGTCTGGGCTTCGCTTTGCTCAATGCTCATGCAGCGTCTCGGGAGGTGGTTCTGGGGTAGGAAAGTGGTGCACCCGGCTGGACTCGAACCAGCGACCATCCGCTTAGAAGGCGGATGCTCTATCCAACTGAGCTACGGGTGCTTGATGCGCAGATTGTAACGACGGCTCGCGTCAGGTCGACTCAAAGTACCCCTGCGAAACCAGCAGATCGAAAGCCACTTCGAGAGCCGGCTTGTGCCGCTCTGCGGAGGATTCCTCGTCCATCTGGTCATAGGCGGTGACGACATCCCACCAGGCAAAGAAGCTTTCGAAGTCCGGGAAGGAGAGCGCCTCATCCTCCATGGTGTCCTTGATGGTCTGGGTAAGGGCTTCCAGGGTGGGCAGCTCCGAACGGTCCACCAGGCCGGCAGCGATCATTTCCGCGACCACTGCTGCATAGCGTTCTTCGTGATTGGCGATCATTGGGCGGTTCTCCTTGCGTCCGGGCCGAGTGCCCGCGCTACTTGTTGATGGCCTCATCTTCGCCCCACCCAGCGCGTGCCAGTAGGTGAGTCTGTCCTAATGGGCACGCGCGCACGGGGCAGGCTATCAGCCGCCAATCACGCCAGAAGTTAGAGAGCGAACTCGGACAGGTAAGCCTCGACCGGCTCGTCAATGGCCGTGGCAAAGCCGCGATCATCAATGACCACCGGCTGGCCATTGCGCTCGGTGACATAGAAGGTCGTGCCTTCAATGTCTTCGAGGTCGAGATCGGATTCAGCGCACACGGTTTCGAGCAGCGTTTTCTCGTCATCGAAGAAGCGGCAGCCTTGAAAGCTCTCCTGAGTCACAGGGACTTTGGCTGTGTCGATTTCGAAGTAGTGGCCATTCGTGTTGAGCAAAAACATCCTGCACCTCCAGCTGGTGGCCCCACGGCGGTGCCGTAGGGTATTGAGTTCGGAATCTATGGCTTAAACCACAGTGAAGTGGACTGCCTTGCCATCATCGGCAAGCACACCCTTTTCGCGGAGCAGGTCTGCCGCCAGCTCGACCGCTTCCTCTTTGCCGATCAGGCCGCCGAGGTAGCTGAACACGGCCACCCAGACGCGATCATCACCCACCTGAAATGCCACGAAGCGGCATTCTTGGTTGAGGATGCTTTCGGCGGTGTGCTCAGCGAGGGCGTCATCGACAACGTGAGCCGGCACCCGGTAGTCGACGAAGAAGTCAGCCGGATTGCCATTGAGGGTTTCACCATCGGACCAAGTGAGGCCGATGCGGTTCTCTTTGCGGCCACCAGCGTCGTAGACCACAGAAAACCCGCTGGCCGCGCCAGTGTCGGGCAGTACGCTGTAGGCGTGGTTCATCCAGCACACCGGCAGGCCGGCAGATACTGCTGCTTTGATTCGCTCGACGTTCATGCTTGCTCCAGATTCATGCGCTCAGTGGCGAGTTGTCGCCTCTCGATGTGGCTTATGATCTGGTCAGTGAATGCGTGCCAGCAGATCCCGATTGATCTTTGAGAAATCGAATTGCAGTTCGCGATAGCGGCAACAGGGTTGAAGCAGGTGGAAAGGTAGAGCCTGGGGTGACCGGGTGGTTTGCCGACACGGATCGGGCACCCCAGGGCTCAGAGCCGGATGATTTACCGCCCAACTCAGGCGCGGAAATCATCCAGAGCTAGATGGCCACCGAGAGGTATGCCACCAACCGGGCCGCATTCTACCCCCGCATCAATGCTCTACCTGGTCAAAAGGGGCGTCCCAAATCACACCCCCGGATCGCCGGCCTCACATCAGTCAAGCCGTGGGGCTTCAGGCGGTCATCCGCATGCGGCGGTGGTAGGTTTTCACCGCTGGCTTGGGCATTTCGCCGCGCTTGCGCAGTTCATAGGCGCGGGTCATCACCGTGTGAATCGTCCGGCCCAGTTCGAGGCTCACCTGTTCTGGCCCGAGCTTCTCGTAATACTGGATCAGGTACTGCTGGTCTTTGGTCGTCCACGGAGCGCCTTGATTCGGGTGGAAATCTGGGTGGTAATTCATCCGCCCATAGGAGTCATAGGTCGGCTGTGCTGCTTGATCGATGCTCATAGTGGGTCCCCGTCAGCTTCCGGCGTTCCGGCGCGCTTCATCGCGCTGGAATTCCTCTTTGGTTGCCGAGCATGTGCCGAACGAGCAGCCGTGCTCATGGCAATCAAACTTGTGGCAGATCCGTCGATATCCGGTACCGCCGCAAAAGTCGCAGCCTTTGGTGCGGCACTCTGGGCAGCGCACGGCCTCGCCGGCGGCACCTATGTTCTCGCTGCCGGCATCCTTCGCGATCCGGCGCTCTGGGACTTGCAGTACCTTGGGCATATCCTGATCCCCTTGTTCAATTAGCTTGCTGGGCAGCATCTTTCGGTGCCCATGTCAGGCGCTCACCTGTAATCAAGGCCGCGCCCTGTTTGGCCCCGCGCTCGGAACGATAGAAGCGGGGCAGTTCGATGATGGGCTTGCCGCGTTCACTCCAGTCACAGTCCAGGCGGTAGGAGCCATCCGCATAGGGGACTATGCGAAGAACAACGCCTTTCTCGGTTTTCGCTTCAAGTGTGCTCATCGTCGGTACCGCTCGTTGTGGTCGGAAATTCGACATCGAAGTTATGCACCGTAACGTGGCAAGTCACGCCGCCCAAGTATTCCAGGGAGTAGGCGAGATCATCCTCGTCCGGCATCACCTCAATTTGGCTGTCGTCATACATCGCCTGAGCGACGTAAATGCTGGCCTTGAGGTCGTCTTCATCGATATCGGCGACCAGGAGAATACCGTTTTCGCCATAGCTGGCCGCATATTCGAGAGCCTGATCGCGCGTTCCCCAGTAAGACGGAGCATCGAGCCCATCATCCTCGATGCCCTGAAGGAACTCCTTTGACGTGCCGTGATAGAGCTTCATCCTTATCCCCGCTCAACTTGGTTTAACTGCATTGCCCGGCTTCTTGGGCCAATAGAACGAGCACTGGTCACTCTCGTCGTCACGGCAGTGTTCACAGCAGCAGGACCAGTCGGTTTCCCACTGCCAAACTTTGCCGCCCAAGTCGCTGAACTCATGCGGGCCGTCGTGACCCGATGGCAGTTGGCAGCCCGTATCGTCAGTTGGGCCACCACCAAGGTCGTTACTGAACAGAATCCCGCATTCGCGCACGGTGAGCTCCCTCGGTGCCGGCCTGTGAACTCAGAGAGCGGGCTCGGTTTCGCCCGCTTCCACGATGACAGGCTCATAGCTCTGCCCATTCCACACCTGAAGGTTCTCCAAGCGCGGGGGCTCGCTGATGCTGCGGCGAGCCTGCTGGAGGGCGTCGTCAGCCGAAATGGCACCGATCATCACCCAGCCATAGCGACCCTTGTAGCGGTAGCTGATGAGGCCGGGGGCAGCGAGAGGGCGGTCGTGAGTGGGAACGGCAGTAGTCATAAACACGCTGGGATACCTGCGAACGGGTTGGGCGGGTAATGCCACGGCCTAAACCAGGCCGCGGCGTTGGCTGGAACGACCTTATTCGCCGATGGAGAAAAGCCATTCGGTATCAGCGGTGATCGGCTTCGGGTCTTTCAGCCAGTTACGAATGCCCTCGGCAACGGCATACAGCTCTTCGGTGTCGATTTCGCCGAACTCGGTCACCGGGCCAGAGTAAACACCGTCAATAGAGCCCCCAATAGTCACCTGCTCGGCCCATACCAGCTCGCCCTTACGATCCAGCCACCAGAACAAATTCTTCTCCGTTTCAGCAACGGTGCCGCTGGGGGCAGCCTGGAGGTACTGCATCAGGCGCACGGACTCACGCTCTACCTGGGCGCGAGATGCATTAGTGACGGCCATGATTTCGGGGGTGGTCAGCTCAATGCCGCTGGCCTCTTCGATGCGATTGCGCAGCGATACATGGCCTTCGGTGAAGGGGGCGTCGTAGCTGATGCCATTGATGGTGATGACACAGTGGGTCAGATCACCATTGGCGTTTTCGATGGGGGTGACGGCGACGGTGGGGCGCTGGGTGGTCATGTCGTAAATCCTGCGTGGTTGTTGATGACGCTACTTTGCGTCTAGCAACCGCGTGCCAGAAGGTCACGTCGCGGGATTTATTTCGAAGTTGCCACGGGCATAGGTGGGGTTACATTCCCAAACCTTGGTGCCGTTCTTGTAGAAGACGGCCACCCCTGCTTTCACTACGACAAGCGCCTCCGGCCAGACCTGAGCGTGCCCATTGAGTGCGGCAGCGAGAGGGGTCGCCTCTTTGCACTTGGCCATGTACCGGCCATCAGCCAGTTTCGGAAACAGGGATCGCGCCACAGGTGATGCCTCAACTTCGGGATTGAATCAGACCGCCTTTTCGCGGGTCTTCCAGTACGCGGCTGCTCGATCAAGGGCTGCCACCTCATTTGCCACTTCGGCCATGTACTCGGGGTCGTCGTCCGGTGATGAATGCCCAAACCTAATCAGGGATTTTGCCAGACTCTCACGGCTCTCGCGGTGCAGGATCTTGGCCCGCTCACAGGCTCGATACTTTGTGGTGGCCATACCATCGGGTAACGGGCAGCCAAGGTGGCAGGTGGCCTTGTCGATTCCCCTGATATTGGAGGCCCAACCGTAGTCGCCAGTGCGGGGGCTGAGCTTCACCCAGGTACTGCCATCCACCTTCTTGACGAAGAAGGCCGTGGGTAACGGCTCCAGCCCCTCAGATGGGCGTCGATTGAGTACGCTTCGGACTCGCCACTCTTCGATCTTGACCGTTGACTTGCCCGTATCCGGGTCAGTATCGACGGTTGCCTTCCAGAAGCAGGCGTTTGCCTTGAGCATGGCCTTGGTGAGCGTCTGAGCCTTCATCCTGGGAAACCTACTTTGCTGGTGCTGTATTCGGCACGGCGACCCACTCTCCGTGACGGATGGACGCTACGCAGACGCGGGTAATGCCATCCTCGAAGGTGAACTGCTCCCCGGCCTGGTAGATGTAATTGTCCGCCGAGCACTGGTCAGGCTCCAGGGCATTAACCGTCTGAATGATCGGACGCTCATCATCAGCGGCAAATATCGGCGTCGAAAGCATGCCCAGGATCAGCAGGGTGGAGAAACGGATAGCCATAGCCTTCAGCCTTCCTTAGCGCGTGGAGAGTGTGGGGGTAAGGGTCATGCGAGCCACCATCCTAAGCGTTGGCCCGCGCCAGCTTCAATTGCGCCTCAAGCCACTGCATGTAGCAGGTGCCGCCGCTGCTGATGAATTCCTGGAGCAGCTCGCCGTCTTCGGGTGCTGGCGCGGCCAGAAGGTTCAGAGCATCGAGCAGCGAGGTAACGCGCTCGGCGAGGCGCTGGCGCTGGGGCAGGGGACTGCGATCAGCCCGTGTCAGCTCGCGCCGCATGTGCAGGATGTGTTCGCGCAGTTCTTTCAGCTCGCTCGGGGTGGTCGCTGCGCCGTCCAGGGCTTTGCGAAGTTCGGCAGCCATTTCCCCGCGCACCGGGCGACCCTCTGCGGCGTCACGATCCAGTGCCTGCAACACCATGTTGATCGATGCCCGAAGCTCGGCAGGCAAGTGGGAGGCTTTGGTTCTGGACTGACTCGACATGCGGCTCACCCTCGAAAGCAGAAAGCGGGGCTGAACCCCGTGATTTGGTGACAAAGCCCCGCAAGACGTTCCTACGGGGCCGGGATGGTCAGGCTGCGTCAGCCGGGCTCAGCGCCAGCGCCTGAGGTTCTTTGGCAAGGCGCTCAGCAACCGGGGCCGGGGTCGGGTAGAAGCGAGCTTCATCCGTGGCCGGAAGGGATACCGGGCTACCCAGCAGGCCAGCACCAACCGAAATGCCAGCACCCAGACCAAACATCAGCGCAAGGCCGGCAGCGATATTGACGATCAAGTCCTCGATAGAGCCGCTGTAGCTGGTGGCGAACTGGATCAGGCCAATCGACACGGCCGCCATCAGCAGGCCAGACATGACCGAGAGGGCACGCTTCCAAGCCGGGCTAGGGGCGCTTTCGCCTTCGCCCAGCACACTCATAAAGCCGGTGAGCATGGCCAGCGTCAGGGATATGAAGGCCATCCCATCAGTGATGCCGCGCTCGATGGAGCCGCTGAAGGTCATGCTGAACAGGCAAGCCATGACAGAAGCCGAGCCAACAGCGATCAAGCCAAGGGTGAAGAGAATGGTACGGAGCATTTCGGGTCTTCCTTGCTGTGAATGTTGGAGCCAGTTTGGTGTCGCCCGGCGCGTGCCAGTAGATCGGTCACGCGCCTTTTCCCGTGCCTATGCGTTGGCCCGGTGGCTTTGCATGCCTTCCAGCGGAGCGAGCCCGTTATTGCCCTGAATAGCCGGCTTTACCGCCTTGGCAGCACGGCGGAACGAGCTGGGTGCCAGCAGACCAGAGATCAGCGCGAGGCAGATCGTCAGGGTGATAGCGATGTTCGCCACCATCGGGCTCACCTCACCGAAGCGGCCAATCGAGATGCCACCGAGCAGGGCGGCGACCATCAGAAGCAGAGGGGCGAGCAGGCGTGCAGCGAATGAGTTCATGTGGATCTCCTTGGGGTTGTTTGCTGTTACGAGCCATAGCTTCAGACCATCCCGACCGTGCCAGCAGGTCTCATGCGCCTTTCTGCATGAAGTCCTTTCGGTGCCGAACACGGGCCGGGAACGGATTGGGCCGCGCTTAGAACAGGCCCTGACTGGTGGTGATGATGTGATCCCGTCGGCGGCTGTCCATCAGTCGTACGCGCGCCTCGGTATCGATGCCCGAGTCGGCATGCAGCTGCTCGACGAAGATCGCCTGCGCCTGGCTTTCGTCGTCGGCCATCACGAGGTAACCGGTGTCGTCGTCGTCCTCCGGTACGCGACCGATGATGAGGAACGGGAGGCGACCCTCTCCGATGAAGTGGTGACGTGGGATCGGCTGATGGGCATCGCCATGGGCTGCCACCGGTTCGCAGTTCTCGGCAGAAGCGGCTTTGGCTTCAGCGGCCGGCTCAACAGCGACGGTGCCTGCTTCGGGAGTACCGCTCTGGAACGCCGGGAGGATGTCCTCCAGGGTCAAAGGCTTGGTAATGTCGAAGCGCAAGCGGCAGATCTCAAGAATATCGCCACCCCCCCAGTCTTCGGCATTGGCCACACACTCGCCATCAACCAGCTCAACGTCTTGGTCGAGGAAGTAGTAATCCATGTTTTCGAACAGCAAGCGGGCAGTCGGTACCTTACGGCCGGGCAGGCAATTGTCATCGAACAGGACACCATCGGACTCTTTGCTATCGACGTAGATGATGTCGGCGCTATTGAGCAGGGAGAAAAGTCGAACAGTCATTGCGGCACCTATGCAGGTCAGTTGTGAAGGTGATGCCAGTGTCCCTTCGCTGAGCCCGTGCCAGCAGGTCGCAGCGATGGGTCATTCACACTTCAAGCCCGAGCTTTAGCCTCCAATTCGCGCAACCCCAGAAAGTGAAAGGCCCGCTCTGTGGCGGGCCTCCGGCGCTTAGTTCGCCTTTTCCTTTTGCCGCTTGATCTGGTCTTTGAGCTGCTGAGGAACGCTCCTGATAATCAGGGCGTCGCGGCCCTCGTCGTACTCGATCTTCGACCCCAGAAGATGGGATTCGAAGCTGATCGACAGCCCCTCGGCCCGGCCGGTAAAGCGGCGGAACTGGTTGAGGGTTCGCTTATCGGCAGGGATCTCCGGCGACAGACCGTAGTCCAGGTTGCGGATGTGCTCGAAGAAGGCTCGCGGGCGATCTTCGTCGATCAACTCGGAGAGGGCTTCGAGGCTGATGGGCTGGCCGATCTTGGACTGTGCAGTGGCGTAATCGAGCAGGGCCCCGGTTTTCTCGCGTGCACTGGGCTCGGGAAGGTCTTCCTTCTCCATGAAGTCAGAGAATGCCTTGAGCAACGTGCGCGTCTCGCTCGGGCCATCGATACCTTCCTGGCAACCGAGGAAGTCGCGGAAGTAGTCATAGCCGCGCTTTCCACCGGCCTTGGACTTCGTGTAGGAGATGTACTGCTTGGACTTCTCGTTGGTGCGCCATTCGCTGAGGTTGATGCGAGCGGCCAGGCTGAGATGGGACAGGTCGAGATGGTGCGCGGTGCTCACTTCCAGATCGGCACCAACGGTCACGCCCTCGCTCTGTTGCAGCACGGCAATGCTGAGGTAGTCGGTCATGCCCTGCTGGTAGTGGGCGAACAGGACATGGCCACCCACGGTGAGGTTCGACTCTTCCATCAGCTTCGTGAGCTGCTCAGCGGCCTGAGTGGTGAAGTCAACGAAGGTTGCCTGGCCGTCGAGGAATTTGCCGAGCCAACCGCTGAAGGGGTATGCGCCGGATTCGGGGAAGAAGAATCCCCAGCCCTTGTTCTGCCGCGAGTTGTAGCTCTCGTTGAGGTCCGAAACTAGGTTCTCAACTGCCTGAGATACGTCCAGGGGCGAAGATCGGGTATGGAGGACGGCTGGGCTGCCATCCGGTTTCTTGTCGATGTGATGCACGATGGCGTTGCGGACTGGCATAGACACTCCCTTGAGCTGGTAAGTAGGTCGGCCAACACGCTTGGCCTATCGTGATCGTAACGGGGGGAATTGGCCGCCTTGCGGGCTTATCCCCGGCGAATCCAGTGCAGGATCAGCGGCCCTTCTTCGGTCTGCTTGATGACTTCATGCCCGGCCAGGCGGCAATGGGTTTGGAAGTCACGGACAGTGCCGGCATCGGTGGCGATGACCTTGATGACCTCGCCAGACTGCATGCTGTTCAGCATCAGCTTGGTTTGAATCAGCGGGATAGGGCAGGCCATGCCCCGCGCATCGAGTTCAACGTCATGGTCAAATTGGTCTGCCATGTTCGGGTTCAGATCATGCCGAGCATGATGAGCGAGGCACGGACGTTGGCCTCGTCGAACTCGTTCAGCCTGAAGTGCCCGACGATAGTGCCGGCCTTCTCGGCGTAGCAGTCCTTGTTGTGCTGGCGCACGGTGAAGGCACCGATCTCGATTTGCTTTGCCTGTTGCTGGTGTTGCTCTTGTTGCTGCATCTCTTGCTCCAAAATTGCTGAAAGTTCTGATTCCTTTCTCAGCCGACCAGATAGCCGCCGGCGAAGCCCCGCACGGGGTCGCCATAGATGTCTTCGAGGTACGGGCGGGTCTTGGCCCACTCCATCCACGCTGCAAGGGCTTCCGGGCTGCCGTTGAGTACGCCGACCTTGTTGCGGCGCACTCGCCTGTCGAAGTAGGCATACATGACGCTGCGGCCCAGGATGGCGCTCGCGTCCGAAACCCACTCATGCTGGGTGTCCATGGCGTCAATGAACTCATGGCCGCCGATGTTGAGCATCGAACACTTCTTCAGGCTTTCGATGGTGTTATCCAAGCCCTGGTGAAACTGCTCGACCGTCAGCTGGCGGACGGCCGCATGCGTGTTGGCCCGCCAGTCCCGCATACGTTCGGGGTCAATGTTCGGGCACAAACCGGCATAGGCCGCGCCAAGGCAATGATCGGCGGCAGCGGTGTAGAGGATGTCCTCAGTTGGCTCATAGCCAATGAGGTTGCACACCTGGCCAATGCTCGATGCCTCGTAGAACTCTTCTGGCCCCTTGCCGTAGCCGAAGTCGCCATGACGGTGATGGTCAACGCTAACGTGATGGCTCTTGCGCTTGCCTGGAATGGCACACTCCACCCAGACGATCTGGCTCTCCCATTTGACCGCGCCAGACGGACGCTGGGCCTCATAGGCGAATTTCGACGGCACCCGTATACCGTGACGGATGGCGTGCCTGACTACGTGACCAGACGCCCGGAGAATGTTCTCGATCTTCTGCATTTCTGCATCTTGAGCGCCGAGGATGAACTGCATGAACACGGTGCAGAGTCCCTGAAAAATGGATTGATAGGGTACAGAGGCAGGCCGGTTAAGGCCCGCCAAGTAGGGGGTGTGAAATCGTCTTGTTGCGATGCCGCGCTTAGGCGGCCGGGGAGTAGGGAACGATGCGATCAAGCTCGGGGTAGAACTTGTCGTAGAAGCTCTTTTTCCGGTCCTTGGCTATCCAGCTACCACCAGGGCATGCCGTGGCGAATGCCGTGATGCTGGAGAAGAAGTTGCCGATGGAGACCATTTCAGTCCCTTTCTTCGGGTCTCGCGCCACACACGTCACCCAGCGGCCGGCAATGACATCGATTACCTCGAACCAGATCGAGCAGCTGCCGTGGCGAACGAACCAGCCCGGCTGGACGCCAAGGCTCTCTGGGGTGTCGTTGGGGGTCGGATTGATGATCACCATGATTCTGCCCTCAATCACGGATAGCGTTGGCGGCTTGAGTCATGCGATCAACCAGCTCCTGCCCGATGCACTGCACGGCCGTTGGAATGAGGTTGAAGATGTCTTGGCGCTGACCGGTGACCTCGTGATGCTCGCTGCGGGCATTCGCTTGATCTATGCGCTCAATGAAGTACGAAGCACCTGCGGCAATGCCACCTTCTACAACCGCGGTGAACAAGCCCTCGCGGTGGTCGCCATTGAGGATAAGGAACACGCGGCCACCCAGCACCAGCGCCGTTGTATGGCAGCCGTAGTCCCTGGAGCTGGGGTTGTAGCTGACATAGCTGCCATCAATCGCCCTGGTGGTGGAGTTGATGGAACGCTGGCATAAGCCGGGAATCGTATGATTGCGGAAGGCGTTGCGGGCGGTGGTGGCTGACTGGCTCATGTCGGTGTCCTCTGAGGTCCGGTTGAATTGCGTTGATGGGGTCATCATCGAGCAACCGGGTGCGTGCCAGCAGAGGGGGAGCAGGAAAAGCCCCGATTCGAACGCGCCGCCCCCGGAGAAGGGATTTCACTCCCACTCTCCGGCGGTCAAGGCAATCAGGTTAGGCGGGGAAGTCGACCATGGACCGGCGTTGGCAGCCCTTTTGGTAGAGGCCTGGCTGAAGCTCGCAGATCAAGCCACCGATCTCTTGGGCGTTTGCCTGGCAGTACCCCATCTTCAGGAGCTGGCGCACGACATCCGTTTCCCGGACGGGTACGGCTTTCAGGCCCAGAAACCCTGCGGCAAAGTTCATGCTCAGTCGCCGGGCAATCCAGTCGGCCAACTCGTCTGCGACATTGACGGCGAAATTGCGGATGCGAAGCAGGTGATGCGCCTCGCACGGGGTGACCCAGAGCGGAAGGCCGGCCTTGGCGTAGGCCCGGCTTACGGATGATTTGACCATCGAGCTATCTCCTGAGTGTGGATGGCCCAGCCTGAAGCGACTGGGCCATGCTGCCGGGGTGGTGGCGGGTTAGATGAACTCAACCAAGTAGCCAAGGCTTTCAGCGTACTGGCGGGCGCGCTTGAAGCTCTCCAGCTCGCGGATGTCGTTCACGCCATCCGGTGCCTCGTCGTCGTAGTAGGTGTTGCCGACCCAAACCCAGTTTTCGTAGAAACACTTCACCAGAGTTGGGCGATCAACATAGGCCTTGAGCTTGATGCGCAGCGCACCGTCTTCGTCTGCCGTGGCGTCCAGGGAGCAGGTGGGGAACGACCGACGATCAACGCCGGCGCAAAGGCCAATCGCGTCATAGGCAATGGCTTCGCGGCGGGTGGGCAGATCGGTTTCTTCGCGGTGGTAAACCATGGCGATTCTCATGGCGTCCGGCATGGCCAGCTTGCCCGGCAGGTCGATCAGACCCTCTACCTGCCCTGAAGAGCCGATAAGGGGCTCGATGTCCTTCGCCGAAGGGTAATACTCGGTCAGGTAGCTGGGGCCGGCACCATCTGGCTTGCGCTCTGCAACGCGCAGATAGCGTTGGCCTGACACCCCAGAGAATGAGATCAGAATCTCGGCCTCCGAGTGTGCGTGCTGGATAGTCCGCACGTTTCCGGTCGAGTCGAAGAACAGGCCCGCGTTGATGCCGGCCACGCTGATTGGCAGCAAGCTCAGGTCAACCAGTCCCGGTGGGATAGGGCGTTGCAACTTGTCCTCGCACACGAAGCTGGCGCTTGCATCGCAGTAGGAGCAGTTGCAGCAGGTCATGAGCGAGGTCAGGTCGAAGTCGATACCACCTACAAGCACGAGATTCGGGCGTGAACCATCAGGGCGTTGGTTGACGTAGGCTTCGCAGACGCCGCTTACGGTCAACTCCAGCGACCCACACTCCGGGCATTTCCAGTTCATTGCGCTTGCTCCTGAGTAGATTCAGCCTTGCTCACGATGTCGTTATTGCTCTCGCGGCCGGCTTGCAGGCGACCGCTCTTGTGCCAGCGGTCTTCGGTACCGCAATTGGCATAGGTGCCAACGCAGCCGAAGTCATGACGGCTGGAGGCCTTGCTGACGGTGACGGTCTCGCCGCAGCGGGTGACGTAATCGCCGGGCTCGTCGACTACGACGGGCAGGTTCACGAAGGCGGCAAAGTAGGCGCTCACGGGGTTTCCTCTAAATGCGATTGAATGCGACGGACACAAAGTCATCGACCTGAAGACCGCATTGCTCCGCGATCTTGCGCTTCGAGTTTTCAAACACACTCTCGGCAGACGGCCTGAAAAAGCTGCGCACGGTGATAACGCCCGAAGCGTGGACATCAGAGCCCTTGAGCTTCACAGCGATGAAGTAGTGGCGCTTGATCATGGGGTGGAGTCCTTTAGCCGCTCAGCTTCTGGGTGGGGTTGGAGTTTTTCGCGTTGTCTTCCAAGTCATGCAACGTGGCGCAATTACCGCAGGACAGGTACACGGCCGGATAAAGCTCGCCGTTGATGTCCTTCCCCTCAGGGTCAATCCGGTAAGACCACATATCGTTGCAGCCACAATTGCCGCAGATCAGGTGGAGTCTTGCGCGTGCCATAGGGGTGTCCTCTGTCCTGGGTAAGGGCTTGAAGCTGACGGCTTAGCCGGCCACCAGCTCGTGGTAGTTCAGCTTGTGCTCGCGCAGGGCTTCCTCAGCCGCCTTCTGCGCGGCCCGTGCCTCGATCTTCTCAGCGAGGGTGACCAGCGTGCTCACACGCGACTTGGCGCGGGTGATAGCGCCCTTTAAGCGGGTGGCTTCCTTCTTCCACTGGGCATCAGTCATCTTCTGATTGCCAGTTACCAGTGCTTGGGCTTGGATTGCGCTCATCTCGGTGTTCCTGTGTGTTGTTTCGAAGTGAGGCCATCATCGCCTTGGAGGATGCGTGCCAGCAGATGGGGTGAAAGAAAATCTCGCGAGGGGGCCGGTCAGAAGCAACTCGCTTCACCCTCCAACATCGGCCCCCATTCAGACTGGTTGGATGCCTACGCGCAGCGCGGCTCGCACTGGCAGTGGTTCATGGTGGAGCCGGCAGGGTTGCGCAGGTACTCACGGCTTTGACGCAGCATCTGGGCAACGTCGGAAGGCGCGACCCTGGTACCGCAGGCGTAGACAGGGTTCGTCCCCATCAGCCAGTTCACGCGCTTCTCGTGGTGGGCTTTGTCAGCGCGGCGCTGGGCATCGGCCATGGCTTTAGCGGTGCTGGTGCTGGTGCTGGTGCTCTGAGTGGTCATCGGTGTTCCCCCTGTTATTTCATGCGGCGCATGTTGGGCATCGGCTTCAGCCGGAGAATCTCGTGGCGCAATTCGAGGATGGTGTTGTTCATCATCATGATCAGCGCCTCGACGGTCGGCTCATCGCTGCGCACAACCATGCCAGCCATCATGGCCAGCTCGCGGGTATCGCAGCCGCGTAAGTGCTTCAGCTTGTCCAGCAGGGCAAGGTCACTCCCGGTCGGGGTGACGGACGCTTTCGGCTTGGCCTTGGTGGTTTTGTCTGCGCTCATTTCGGTGTGCCTCTTGGCTGTTTCGAAGTGAGGCCATCATCGCCCTGGTGGATGCGTGCCAGCAGAGGGTGCGGGTTTATTTCATCCGCTCGGTTGGGTGCCGAACTTGGTTGCTCAACAGTCCCGTACTTCGCACACGCCTTCGGCCAGCCGGATGCCGTCTGCGCGCTTAGCCGCCTCGGCATCGACATGTCTTACCAGGGCACTGAGGCGCATGGCTTTGGCTTGGGTGCTGTAATCGAGTTCCAGCTCGCTGAGTTCGACGGCTACCGCAAGCGCCCGTGCCTTCGCAGAGGGGAGTGCTTGCTTGATGCGGTCTATGCAGTAGAAGCCGGCCCCAAGGTCATGCCATGTCACCACGTCGTAGGTGAAACCAACTTCGCATGGGGCGCACCGGCCTAGGGCTGCCTCCCAATCACACTCCCTGGCGTCCCATTCCTCCTGGGAAACCTCGGCGGGGCGATCGGTCGAGTTCTGGTACCCGTAGCGTTCAAACCCGAGATCGTGAAGCGAATCGATGTAGCCGCAATCGCGCTCGATGAAGTACAGGGCGAGCAGGTCGCCCTGGTGAGGGATAAGGGTGATGGAGAGTGTGCAGTCCCAGTCGACGCTACGGATGCTCTTGCCCAGCACCTCTGCCTTGGCGGCGAAGAAGTCAGTTTGGGCTCGCATGTAGGGGCTTGAACCTGACGCCGGCTTGAGAGGGCAGTAATTCTCGGCCAGATCGGCGGCGAATGCCATGCGCGTGGCAATGCCGGAGGCGATGGCTTTCGCGCCTGCCTCCACGCATGCCGGGCGGATGCTCCGAAGCTTTGCCAGTGCCTGCTCCAGCGTGCAGTTACGCAGACGCAGGCCGTTGTAAATCTTCGTGCTCATGGCATCCCTCGCTGAATGGCCGCTGTTAGCTGGCTGCTGCCAGTGCGCCGGTGCTGGTGCTGGTGCGGCGCTTGAGCATTTCCAGTACCTGATCACGAATCAGGGCGCGCTCTGCGTGTGCGGCCTCGTTGCGGGTCTTGAAGGTGAAGTCACCCTCTTCGTGCAGGGCAGATCGTCGCGGGTCACAGACCACACGCCATTTGCCGTCCTCGTAGTTGTTGCTGACGCAGCCGCAGCCACCGCTGATGTGGGAAATGCCGTGGACATACCAGCCACCATGACGCCAGCGGGTGAACATGGGCTCCCAATTCGGGTCTTCAGAGATCGCCTCGGTGACGTTCATGACCCGGCTGTGGGCGAATTCGGCGCTGCCGTTGACGAAACCTACGCGGGCCTCCAGCAGGACCGGCTTGTCGTAGGCCTTGCCGTGCAGCACTTTGATCAGGAGGCCATCTTCCTCGAACCACGGCTCGTCGGAGAGGTAGCCGTAGCCGAAATGGCCTGCCTTGAAGCGTTTGTCGGCTTCCTGGATGCGGGCGGCCAGCAGGGTTGCGTCAGTCTTTTGTGCAGTGCTCATCGGGTTAGCTCCAGCTGTTGAGTTGATGGGCTTATGTTCCCCTGAGCCTTTGCGTGCCAGCAGATCTGATCGGCACGCCAGGCAATCAAGGGCGAAGCCATCACGCCACGCGGCGGAATCGCGTCAGGTGTTCAACCGAGCTTTCATGGCTGCGGGTCAGGCGGGCTTGGCAGTAGGCAAGCCAGCTCACTTTAAGTGCCCGGAGCTCGTCGAGCTGCTCATCGGTGACCTTGGCGATGCGGCCCTTGCTGATGATCTCGGTGTTCATGGCCATGGCTGTCGTCCTTTGCGGGTCTATGTTCGGTGCCGACTTGTGCCGGCTGTCGAGGTGTTCGGTACCGGGCCGATCAGAACAGGGTCATCTGGCCTTTGAACGGGCCAATCTCGATGTGGTGCGAGTTCGGCCCCAAGAATCCGGCCTCAACCATCGCGCGCTCACACTCTTCCACGGTTTCGAAGCCTGCCGCCTCGTGGGCCTTGTCCGTCGCCAGCAGAATCCAGTCCCCAAGCGCGGACTCGAAGGCACCGACATACATGCGATGGCCGCCATACGCCTTCCAGCCGGCCTGGAACGGGCGATCGGGTGAAACCCGGAAGAAGGCCTGTGCTTCGAGTGAAGGCGCAGCCAGGGGCATTGCAGGGGTGCTGGCGCTGGTTTGGCTGTAGAGGTTCATGCGGCGGCTTCCTTGCGCTTAGGCGATGGCGGCATTGGTGAACAGGGCTTTGTCGCTCGGGTGGGCACCGTTGCGGATGGCTGCCAGGCGTGCCTTCGCTTGGGCCTTGATGCGGATACGTTCCTCAACCGAGAGGGCATTCCAGTCGCGGGTTTCCTCGACGGTACGGCCGCAGGTGGCACACACGTAATCGCCCACGCTCTGGGTGCAGCGGCCAGCGCAGGGGTTTGCTTCAGGCTGGTTGCGGTTACCGAGGATGCTCATGGTTGACTCCGTGGGTGTTCGTTTCGACTTGGGTTCATTGTGCGTCCACTGAATGCGTGCCAGCAGGTCAAATGCCCATCATGAAAACCACCCGTTCACGGCCCATGTGATGCCCTGAAACCGGCATGCTTCCAGCCCGAGGTTCGGCCCCCAATTCGCGGCGTAGGAAAAGCCCGCAATCGCCCAGGCCTGCCGCTCGGCAAACCACCACACTCCCCTGAAAGGCCGCTCTTGCTGTGCTTCGTGCTGTTGGGCTGGTGCCGCGCGGAGAACGAGTTCGTTGAGGCGGTACCGGTGGCGAGTGAGTGATAGGCGGGCGGGCGCTTCGTAGGCCAGTCCGCAAACCAACTTCGGCATCGATAGGGGTTACGGGGCAGGGGTTGCAGCGAGGGAGTCGGTACCGCTCTTGGTGATCTCGACATCCATGTTGAACTTGGTGTCGAGGATCTGCCTGGACTTCTCGCTCACCTTGCCGCCCTCAAAACGCACTGTGCACTGCGCTACCTTGGCGCGAAACCCTCGCCATGACCCACGCACAACGGGCAGCCACTCTTTCGCTGCCGCACGGGAGGGATAGGGCTTACCGACACGCATCCAGCCTTTGATCGGGTGCTGCACCATGGTGAAGAACACTGTCTGCTTTTCCATCCATCAACCTCCTGTCCAGGCCTGCGGCCAATTGGCGTCTTGGCGTCTGATGATTTGCCCCCAGAGATAGGCTCCGATATCGCGTGCCTAAAACCTGCGGGCAAAAAAATCCCGCCAAGGGGGAAGGCGGGAAAAGGTACAGCTCTACACAGAACCACTTGAGTGGATGATCAGGATAACAATCAGGTCAGGGGTGTCATCCCAATATGGCTTCGTGAAACACGCTTACCGGCGAGCCATGCGTACAGAGCTGGCTACGCGCCCATCCGGGGTGTAGGTCCGGCGTTCCAGCATGTTCCGGTTGATCTGCTGATAGCTGACCATGCCGCCATCGTCACACTCTGTGGGCTCCTGAAACCCGGCAAGGCTCATGCTGCCACTGGTCATGAAGGCGAACCGGCTGCGGCCGGAGCAGTAGTTGTCCTCGAACTCGGTGAAGCTTTCGCCGTCCTGGGCCAGTCGAACGTAGATCGTGGAGCGCGGGCCGCCATATTTGCCGCCCAACTCTGCTTCCCAATCGCCAACCAAGTTATCGGGTACCGGTACTACGCTAGGGCGCAATGAACCCTCCCCGGTGACCTGGCCATCGCTGATCGTGCGCAGCAGCACACTCCCATCGCGCTGTGGCTTCACGGCCAACTGCTCAGACGGTACGCACTGGCCTTCCGCATCCTCGTAGACGTGCTCGACGAACGTCATGGAGTCACCGTAGTAGCTGCGTACTGCCTTCAGGTTGGAAGCGCACGCAACGTCCGGGTAGCTGGCATGGGAGAAGCGGCCATCCAGGAGTGTGAGCATGACGGTATAGCCGCCATTCGCCGTCCGAACTTGGCCGGCGTACAGGTCACCGGGATTGCCGGGGCTCACTCTCCGGGTGCGGACCATCGGGCGATCGGCACTCCGGGTATTGGTGCGGGCGCTGGTGCTGGTGCTGCGCTGGCCGGATGCCTCACCATCAGACGGCAATCCCAACAGGACCTTACCGGCCATCTCAGCTGCACCGTCTCCGATGCTACTCAGGGGGCTATTGGTACCGCAGCCACTGAGCAGGAATGCCAGTACCAGAGGGATTGTCAGGGAAGCATGGCGGTTCATTGGTTGCATCCTTTCGCGATTTAACACCGGCTCTGCGGGAGTGTGGTGGGGCTTACCCTCAATTCTGCCCGAGCAGGAGGTTTACGGGCAGGGCGATAGCGGCCTTGGCCTTCTCTACCTGATCCTCCGAGCCAAAGCATCCGAGCTGGACAGTAACCCCGCCAAAGGTCTTGGCACTCAAGGTCAACTCAACGGACTGGCAGTATCCGCTGGCACTGTGGATGTCGCTTGCAGCGTGCTCCGGGACTGCGCCTGCCGATTCATCATCACCACTGAAGCGGACATGAGACTGCTCCAGTTCCTGATAGGTGAAGCCATCACCGACCGGACGGCTGAGAATCTGGTCCTCGTCGTCACAGGAGATCTCAAGGGTGACATCCACTTCGAAGGTGGACGGGTCGATCAGGTCGAGGGGCAGTGCGTTGGTCATGGCGTTGGTTCCTGCTGATGTCTGAAAGTGAGGCCATCTTCAGTTAGAGCAATGCGTGCCAACAGATGCAGGCCTGTATCAAACCGACATGGGTGCCCCATGAATCTCGGGGGCCATTGGTAGAGGCGCTATCACGGACTGACCGCGCATCAGTTCTTCCTCGTCAAAGTCATCCAGGGGACGCCGGCGAACCTCCGGAGTAGGCAAGGGCTTATCTCCCACAAGATCGAGCCGCTCAAGTGCTTCCTTCTCGGCGCTGATATAGGCCTCAAAGTTCGGCTCCGAATCTTCCAGGATGTCTGCCAGCGCCAAAACCCAGTTTTTGAACGCCCAGACCGTCTCGATATCCACGTACCGACCCGCAACATAGTGGCCAGACAGGGAGAGTGTGAGTGATTCCTTGTCGGTAAGCGGGCGACTTTGCCGGGTAAGCCGGTACGCCGGGCCTGCATGCTGCTTCAGGCGGCGGTTAATCGTGCCCAGGTGCTCCGTATTGGCGTGATCCTCCAAGATTCCGGCAAGCCACTGGATCTCACGGAAGACGTTGCGCCAGGCGCTTTCCGATACCTGTTGGGCGGCGCGTTTACGGCTTTCCAGTAGAGCCACGAACCCAGCACCGTCGATGCCCTCGAAAATCTTCCGGCGAACCTCATTTTCCAAATACAGGCGGAGTGTGCTGGTCAGCATCCTCGGGATGTCGTAACGCATGCCGCCCGAGATCATGGCGTCAAATCGCTCTCCCAGTTCGGTACCGGGCTCAAGCGTCCGGTGATCCATGAGATGGGTGATCTGGAGTGTGAGAGCTTCGGCACACCGATAGTTGTCCTCAAGGCACTGAACCAAAAGGTCGACAGTGATCGCGCCTGAAGCCCATTCGAGAGGCATGCGGGCTGTTTTGCCGGCCAAGGCCTTAGCCTGGTGGTTAAAGCTCGATAGCCCTTGTGGGTGACTCCAGAGGGCCTGGAAGGCGATGTCGCCGATGCGATCCCGGAGCACGCCACTTTGGGTCTCGGCGAAGGCCCGCGCACTAGCCACCCAAGGAGCAGCCTCGAACAGCCTCCCCATCCAGAAGTGCTGGGAACGGCTGTATGCCCCGTTCCGGCCGGCAGGCAGTGCAAACCAGCCGGCCTCCACCGCCGACGCGATAAAGCTCCCTGCCTCGCAAAGGCCTGCTGAAGCCACCGCATCCCCTTGAACCGCCTTGCTGACCAGACCAAACAGGTCGCGGCGGCGAAGGTGCTGCATCAATTCGATCATGGGAGAGCCCACTTACTGAACATGCCTACATTTTGCCCGCCCTGCTACGTGCCACCAGGTCGGCCCGAGATGCACATACGGTACCGGCGCAATTCCCCGCCGATGTTCAGCCGCGAGCATTCGCAGCCCAATCCAAGACCTGAACGCTTCAGACCCGAAGATTGGCCGCGGATTCGCGCGAACCCCGAAAGCCGGCAGTCGAACCCTCAGATACGCCCCCAACGGTTCAATACCGAACTCAGGTCACGAATTCGCGGCTCGGAAGAGGGCGTCGCTCCAAATGTGTGCAGTTTTTGGCCACTAGAGAGCAGTTATTAGGGGATTGGAGGGAGTGCAAATTGATAACTGCATATGCGGAGGCAATCAGGACCACATGGTTCCTGGAAGTCTTGCCAAGGCCGAACCTCTCTTCCCTTGAGGGAATGCGACACATCGTTCTTGAAGCAAGAGACATAGCCGGCGTAGACGGCGAATGCCCATACACCAGGATCATCCAGACCCTGAACAGATCCATCGCGGCGTCCGATTCATTGACGCCTCTCGAAATCGAGGTGGTAACAAAGATGGTCAACGATTTGCCGAGTCTTCGCCGCCGATCTTCAGACGGCGACGGAGATAGAAAAGCGCTGGTGCTCTTTGCCGATGGCTATGGTCAGCTGGCTAAGAACCTCTGCCTTGCACTCGCGCAAATGTCGATCGACATCTGCATGGTGAGCGACCTGGATGAGCTGTCATCTAGCGAGAAGCCCGAACATCTGGACGCAAGTTTGGTGGTTGTCGGTTCGGATGTACTTCAAAGCCAAGAGGCTATCCGGGCGATCAATTCCTACCTCTCGAAGATCCGTGAGATGCGCGGGATAAGGCCACCAGTGGTGCTGGCAACAGAGGCCTCGCTTTCCTTCGAGCAGAGGCTTTGCGCAACCCAGCTGGGCAGCGTTCGCATATTCCGGTCTGACGACGACCCTCGGATGATTCGCGACATGCTGACGACCATCACCGCTGAAGCAAAGCTGGCTGGCTCCAAGGTTCTGCTTATCGACGATTCGCCGACCGATGCTTACCGGGCCACCACTTACATGCGAGCAGCTGGCCTGCTGGTCGAGCATGTGTACGCTCCTGAAGACACCCTCGATGCAATCCGCAACTTCGGACCTGATTTGATCGTGATGGATTACCACATGCCCGTGGTAAATGGGGACACCCTGGCAGCGCTCATCCGGCAAGACCCGGAGATGACGATGCCGATCATCTTCCTCAGCAGCGAGACCGACAGCGAGAAGCAGTTGCTGGCCCTGTCGCACGGGGCAGATGGCTTTGTCCTCAAGCCTTTGCAAGAGGGCGCATTCATCAAGGCCATCACATCAATGATCAACCGCGCCAAGGCGATCGACAGGCGCATGCGCAGAGATCCGTTGACCCAGCTCTTGAACCACGGGCAAACCGTCGAATCAGTCAAACGAGTCATCGCCGAGAAGCGGGGCGGGGCGCTCGCGATCATCGACATCGATCACTTTAAGAGCGTGAACGACACCTATGGCCATCCTGTAGGGGACCGGGTGCTCATCAAGATGGCGGATGTACTTACAGCATCCCTTCGAGACACCGATACGGTGGGCCGGATGGGCGGCGAAGAGTTTGCGGTGCTGCTCCCGGACACAACGACCGAGGCTGCGCGGGTTGTCCTGGAGCGTATCCGCAAATGCTTCATGGTGATCAAGCATGAGGTTGAAGGCAGCGGCTTTTCGTGCACCTTCAGTTGCGGGATTGCAGACCTGAGTTCCGGACTCAATGAAGCGTTCCGCCAGGCGGATGAGGCGCTCTACTTGGCTAAGCATTCGGGCCGGAACCAGGTCATCATTGCAGAGCCATCGGTTTAATCCGGACCCTGATCTGGGCAATAAAAAACCCGGCAATTGCCGGGTCTTTTTTTGGCTGCTACTCAGCGGGTGGCGAAGTTCAGGACCTCAGCAGTCTCCTGAGGTTTGGCCGGCTGCGCCTGCGGGAGGTCAGATGCCACTTCGCCAGCGTGCGCCACCGGGGCTTCAGGCTCGATGTCGTGGCTAAGTTTCAGCAGGGCGCGTTCCATCATCTCGTCGCTGTCAAAGCTAGCCACCGGGAAGTCAGGCGGCATTACAACGCGATCCAACAGATGCTTTATGTCGCCATACGCCAAGCAGTGCTGGCCTCGCAACAGGCGGATCATGTCCAGGAGGACGGCTTTGTTGGCAATGCATGCGCTGACACAGCGGGACCAGATCTGTTTGCGCAGCATGCCGAGCCTGGTTGCCTTGATGGCAGCTTCAGTTTCATTCGCCGGGCGGTAGAAGCTGTTCTTGCCATCGCTCAGCAGCATAAATCTGGAGGCGAGTTCGTCGAAGTTCGCCAGATCGTCCAGGGCGGCCTCGCTGGTGGTGTTTCGCAGAGCATGTTCGGCCGCGGAACCCATCATCAGCATGTGCAAACGCCAGTACAGAAATTCGGGAGTGGCGATCAGGTTCATCTCAGTGAAAATCTTTGCCGTCCGAGCATTCACATCCAAATCTGCACTGAACGAGTCTTCGAAGACACAGTTCGAGCCTTTGTATGCGATCAGCCGGCCAGCTTGGTGGATCATGAGTCTTGTCAGATCAGCCATCGACACCTGAAAGGCCGGCCTTTGCTGTTGGGATTCGACCAGTCCGGCCGGTGCCAGAGCTACTGCGCGGGTTGCCGGGAGGCCGCTAATGGGATCGACCACAGTTTCTTGTTCGGCGCGCGGCTTGCTGAAGTAGTACGCGACACCGAGAACCATGGCAGCAACAACACCTGTGAGGGTGTAGCTGATGTCCGCCGTGAGTGCGCTGTAAACCGGCACAGCGCAAACAAAGACAACCAGAGCGACGGAAGAGGTCGACCACACGAAGTTCAAGCCGCGGATAAAACCATCCTCCATCGATGACTTCAGCAGTCCAGGCTTGGCGCTGATGATCGACTGGAAGACGGTTATCGCGGCAAGGATCAGTGAGCCAATGACGGCATACAGAGTCCCGGCAGTCACAAGAGGGTGAGGCTTGTCTGCGAGGGAGTCTTGAGCGAAGAAAAACGCCCCGAGAATCCCAAGCGCCAAAGTAAGCGGAAGCGACCATGCGGGCATAAGCGCCGCCGCGGCCTTCAGATTTCGAATGGAGTTCATCACTGGCTCACTGTTATCAGAGTTGCGGGACTGCCGCTGCTGGTTTGGCGGAAGTATTGGAGGCTTCCTGCTTCACCACTTCCGGCTGGGTGGGAGTCTCGATTGCAGTGATCGGCTGCACGGTTGTGGTTTCAGCAACCTCAACCTGAGGTTTCTGGACTTCGCTGGCAGCCGGCTTCGTGGCCGCTTCTTTCTTCTGTGGCTTGCCGCTATCAGCTTTCTTGGGGGCCTGGGCCGGTGCTTTGGCTACAGGCGCGGCTTGAGAGCCTTGCTGGGTGCCTTTGCCCTGTGCCGGTTTGCCCTGTTCATTTTGCTTGCCTTGCTCGGCCTTGGGGCTCTGGCCTTTAGCCTGGGAGTTATCACCGGCTTTGGGTTGGGCTTTAGGCTGGGCCTTCTGCTGGGCCTGCTGCGCAGAGTCGTTACGTTGGCCAGACTGCTTTTGCTGATTCGGGCGCTGGCTATCTTTGCGCCGGCCGTCCACTTCGGCGTCTTTGCTCAACGATTTGAGTTCATCCTCGAATGCGCGAACCGCACGCTGGAAGCGATCGGTGAGGTTATTCACCCGCGCACGCATTGCTGGCGCTGCCGACATCGACATGTTGATCATCTTGTCCTCAAGGCGCGAAACCTGGGGGACGATGCCAACGAGCGATGCAACCATGGCACCGGTAATACGGATTTCTTTCGTGCGCCCCGGTTGGGCGGTGGTGTTATCAGCCATCTCATGTTCCTCTCTGGGGTGGTGTAACGGAAAAACGAGAGCCGGGCATGCCCGAGCCTATGGTTCATCCATGATTCGGGGTGAGTGCCCGCTTACTGCTGGGCACCTTTGGTTTGTTCACCGTAACGAAGGAAGTCCCAGTTACGGGTTGTGCTGGTGCAGCTGAAGAAGAAATGCTCCAGATCGCGTGCGTGCTTCAGCAGGGAGCGGTTGTCATCTGGGATGATTGCGCCCCACAGGTCGACCCAAAACAACGACGCAACCTTGTGCGGCAGGTAACAGACCTCCACATGGCGGTACTGGGGTTCCCGAAGGTGGATCTTCAGCACGTACAGAAAAATCACGATGATCACGATCCAGAAGAAGGTGCTTTTGCCTGGAGCTTGGTGTTGGGTTCCTGCCATTGCCTTATCCCTGCATGGTGAATTCGTAGCCGGTCTGCTCCATTACTCGCTTCGCGGCTGATTCGAAGTCGAACCCCGCCTCGGACAAACTGGCGAGCATGCGCAGGGCGGTGGTCTCGTTGTGCACCGGGACTGACAGAGAGCCCCTGTAATCAACCCACTTGCGCATAGACACAGGCGTCAACTGGCTTGCTGCTGCGCTGATACGGCGGAGGCCTCTGATATTTGGAGGGTCTTCGGAGGCATAACTGGTAGCCAGTCTTGCGAGGTATTCGCCGCTATTCATGCGGCGCTCGATCATCTTGATCATTTCCTCGCCGCGCCCAGCGCGACGGAGCGCATCCGGGTCGTCCATGCCTGCCCCAAGGGGGACTATGTTCACGACGATACCCAGCGACTCACAGTTGCGGATCGTGGCAACGGCCGCGTCGTACCCGGCAGTGTCACCGTCAGTGATGAATGCCAACTCAGTGACGTTCTGGCCTGCAAAGTAAGCTGCTTGAGCATCGATGATTCGATCGCCGCCGACGCATGCCACCCAAAAACCCATGAGCGACAGGGACCAGGCGTCAAACATGCCTTCGATAGCGCAGAGAATCGTTGGCTTGCGCATCTGGAAGAGATAGGGGATCTCTTTTGAGATGGTCGGGGCAAAGCGGTACTTTGGGTTGTACCTGTCGCCGCTCCCGGAGGGCAGTCGCCCCCAGATTCGTACATCCTTATCGGGGTGAGGCCAGTAGCCAACAACCCGGCCGGAGGTGCCTTTCAATAGCTTGTCTGGGTTGTCCTTGTCGACCTCGATGTAGCCTTTGGCGATAGCCGTTTCACGGGTGATCCCGAGTGACAGAAGCCCGTCGAGAACTTCCTGAGGCGTGGTGTAAACGCCAAGCTTCATCAGGGCCATTTCTTCATCTGAGAAGCCGCGGGACTCCTTCAGGGTTTGCAGCATTTGCGGGTTCTTCTTCGCAAGTGCTTGCGTGACAGTGAAGATGGCTTTGCCTGGCGAAATCTGAGGGACGTATGCGGCTTCAGAGCCTTCCTGCCCGGAAGAGTTACTTTGAGCGCGGCGGTTGGTGCGCTCCGGCACAGGTACGCCAGCTTTCTCACAGATCCGTGCGACGATTTCCGCAGGCGTCAGCCCAGAGGATGCAAGGATGTTCCACAGAGACGTGGAAGCGCCGCATTTGTTCTTGCGGTTGCAGTTCACATGGCTGTGAGTCGGGTAGTAGTAGGCCTCTCGCTTTCCGCACTGGGGGCAGAGCAGAACATAGTTGCCGCCGGCAGACATGTTGGAAGGGGAGAGGTGGTCCAGCAGGCCAGTCTCGACTGCATCCAGTCGAGGGTAAGCAGTGTCCTTCAGGTAGTCGGTGATTGACTGACTCATGCGCGCATCAGTTCCGAGAACGAACGGTAGGACTTTTCAGGCACGCCTGTAGCCTTGGCGATGTCTAAGAGTTTCAGGCGCAATTCACGCTGAAGCTTCCAAACCTGTCTTCTCGATACCTGCAAAATCTCGCTGATATCTTCAGCGTCCAGATGATCAATGACAGTAAGGCGCATGACCTGAACCTCACGTGGTGTGAGGTGGTGCTTGATGTTCTCGCAGAGGTGATGGCGCTCCTGGAAAAGGAGGTCAGCCACGGCCTGTTCCTCGGCAAGGAACTGCGGAGTGACCGGCACGGACTCGTTGTAGTCGCTGTTGGCTGAGAGGTAGCTGCCTTCAAGGGTATGAAAGCGAGGTACTTCTTCGCACAGAGCTTCGAGGGAGATGGTGGTAACACCTGTGCTCCCCTTGATCTCGTTGTAGAGCGCAGCAATGCCTTCCTTGCGGATGTACGCAAGAGCAGAGCCAATGACAATGCTGCCACGGCGATCAGGCGCGCAGTCTTTGTGGCGCTGTATGGCTCTGGTAACTGTGTTGTGCAGTCCCAGATATAGGGATGACAGGATCTCCGAGTCGGTGTGCCGCGTGGTCAGCTTAGTTCGTACTACAGCTATCCACTGCTGACGCGATTCCTCGTGGGTTATGAACTCCCACGCGGGCAGCGAAGCAAACTCGTCCTTGGAGAGACCTGCCAACCAACTGTCGCGTTGGTTGCGCATCCTCACCACCTCTACCAGCACTGCTGGCTCTCGTAAGAGGGGGCGTGGCCGAAGCTCATCACCCCCCGTTATTTCTGCGGCCCTGCGGGCTCGCATCAACTTCAGGGCGGATGTTAGGCGGGCAATCTTTGTCGTTCAACTCAAAACGGGGTCGCAAAACACCACTGTCGATCACGCTTTGAAGCAATTCCTTGTCAATCGGCAAACAAAGGGGCGCGTGAACGGTGAAATCAGGCTTGTTCCAGGTGAGCGACCGTTAGAATTGGATCATTCCAACGATTTTTAGGTCTGGTGAGGTTTGATGCTTAACGAGCAGGTTCTGGATAAGGCTAGAGCTATGAGCAGGGCGCACAGCGCATCTATGCATGCGTTCGCCGTGATGCTGTATGAGGGGAAGATTCATCTAGCCCTCTATCTATATAAGGAAGGCAAGAGGGTGGATCTCGTTCTGATCCATAACTTTGGCGCGGGTAACCACGTCGACAACGCCGCCATGATGGCGGATCACCTAAACACTGCCAGGGGGCTAGGACAGGAAGGCGTTAAGCTGTTCGCCTCTCTATTCATAGATGCAGCCAAAAGTCGCGGCGCTGACTCTGGCCTTGCTACGCATCTTTACCCTTAGCAACTACCTGTTCGCTGGCGAGATGCCGGCGGCGAACACGTGAGCTGTATCGTTATCCAACTCGTACAGTCGCGTCCATGATGGCGGCGTACAACAGTGCCGCGGCAGGGCTTTGGATATCCAAGGTCGCCATCCAAGCCAGCGCCGTCTTTGTGGCCTCAAGTCTGAGGATCATCACTCAGGCCGGAACGTGAGTCCGGTGCCAGGTGGCGCAACCATCCCGAATGGGGCAGTTGCGTTGCCAACAGGCGGCCATATCTACCCGCGTAGAAACTACCGAATGACCAGCAGTAGGCTGCCAGTCCTCCTGACGATCGGTTGCCGAATCTGATTCGCACTTAGGTCAGCGCGAATGTGCCGGCAGTCACTTGCCATTGGTCTGTGTCGTCTCGACCTAATGATCAGAGTGATTGAGCCGCAATAGGGTTGCGCCGATATTCGCCCGCGGTAATGAACCGGTAGTGGAGGCCTGGTGCCGGGTCCTTATGCCTGGCCACATTGTCGCGTGACCAGGTGCGCCCTACGGCCAGATAGAGGCAAGGTGTTGCGGACGTGGGGGATGAGGGCTCGGAGTTATGAGTACGGTTGGCAAGCTCAGATGACTACGGCTCACGCAGGTGTTGGCCCTTAGCGTGCGGGCATGTCATCACGTCGACGGAACGAGGATGATGCTTGTCCCGTTCTCAGCAGCGTAATGTGCAACCGTTGGGAAAAATGGGCTGGCCATAAAGGCGAAGTCCAAGCCTATGCCGGCTGCTGACCTGTCACTGATTGCGTGGCAAACCTCAATGAGTGCTGCGCCATCGGTATTTGCTTCGAGGTCCAAGGGGATAACGGTGCCTGTCACAAGCAACCTGAAGCGCTTTTCATTGGGGCACAGCCCATGCAAGTGGGATGTGCGCGGAAAGATGTAGGTAGATCGCTTCGGTCTTCCGGCGAGGTGGTCTAGGATTGTTTGCCTATGCCAATAACGCGTGCCGTCATCTTCTACGCCATCCGGCGGTAGCCGCTTCTGATCTGCCATGCGAAGCATGGTGGAGCGAGAGACACCGAGAATCCTCGCAGCCTCAGTACCATAGATCTTGTCCATGCAATTCCCTGCCTATAAAGCCATGTAAATCCAGAAACGGATGACCTGCGTATAATTACATTAGACGGGGTTTTATCTCTGGAACTCTGTTTTCGTGGCGGACAAAAAGACCGCTCGCCGCACGCCAAAATGATACCTCCTGCCTGGCATAGTGAGAAAGTGAAACCCTAATGACACCTATGGTTTAGGCGCTGATGAATTTCGCCGATTGAATAGGGGGGCAGAGGGTGCGTGTGGGGTGCAAAGGGTGGCAGAGGGTGGGGGCGGGGATTGATGGGTATAAATACCCAAAGTGTGAAGTTTCCGAATACCCGAGTTCTGGTTTGACTGGATGATGTAGAGGGTCGCACAGGGTATTTAAGGGGAAAAAGCAAGAATATGGCGGGTATTCCGGGAATAAGAGGCGATGTAAGGGTCGGCGAGGGTCCAGACACCCCAAATGAAACCGTAGACGCCCATAAAGCACTTTTTGGTGATGTTAGGCCTTGGAAGTACCGCAGCGGCTGGGATATTGAAGCCGAGTATGTCAGCGCCTTAGGTGAGGCGAAGGGCACAAGAGATGAGTACCTGTTTGGGTTGATCACCTATGTCTCTGAACTGCCCCAGCGAGTCGATGGTTTGGCTGCGCAGCTAAAGGCTATCGAGCAAGGTGTTGGGAAGTCCGGCGCGCGTCTCAGATGGCAAGGCTGGCTAGGCAACCCGCATAGCGCCGTCTACCTCATGGAGCCTGAAGGTGAAACGGGTGCGAAGGAGGTTTCCATGGGGAATCTCTTCAACAACGAACAAGCCAGAGCGCGACTGAGAGCTGTAATTGGCCGGAACAGGGCCGTCCAGTATTTGGCGCTTCTTGATGAGTACGACCGGATAAAGGCCAGAGTCGTCAGGGAGATTAAGTCTTCATCGCATGACTTTAAGTTCAAGGTCGATCGAACAAAGCACCCAGTTGAGCAGTGGGCGAACTCTGTAGGCCCGTTTTGGGAAGCATTGGTTTCCAGCACAAAGCAAAATATCGATCGCTACCTGGAGTTGGATGATCAGGCGAATGAAATCGCATTCGAATTCAACTTCGATCGCCAGCCGATCCGATGGCGAACCATCGTTTTGAGGCCGGAGGTCAAGGTCTCAGACCCAATGGGTCCCAGCTTTCCCCACTTCCGGGTGGTCACGAATATCGACAGGAAAACTGGGAAGAGACAAACGAAGGCTATCGAGGACTACAAGCGGGATCTCATCCTGAAGGCGGTTGCCAGGGAGTTAAAGGCCGCCCTGGGGCGTGCCCCAGAAAGGGCTGAGGTTCTTGCAGAGCGTGCCAAGGCTAGGAAGAGAGCTTGCTCAATGTGGATCACCGAGGAACTGCTTGCCCACTGCAAGCTGGGCAAGCACACAACCAAGATCAATCGCCTACAGAAGCGTCTCCAGGACATTCACCCCGAATGGAGTGAGTTAAGAGAAAGGCTTACCAGGCTGAGTTCATAGAGAGGGGGTACACCGTGTCATACAAGCAGGAACAAATCGTAGCCATCGATCTCGGAAACGGAACCACCAGCTACATCGCAGGTAATGGTCGTCACGGGAGTTATTCATCCCTGGTGGCCACGTTTAACGGAGCGAAGGGGGCGGAAGGCTTCAACCGAGACATCTTCAAGCTGAAGAATGGTCAGCAGTATCTGGTCGGCGAGGACTGTAGAGAGGAAGGGGCTGGCTCCAGAAGCACCGACTCGTCCTTCTACAAGTCGAACGAGATTCGGGTTCTATTCATAAAGGCGCTCCGCGATGTTGGGATCAAGAACCCGCTGATCGTTACCGGCCTCCCCACTGAGTTCTATGCGAGCCATAAGGCAGAGTTCGAAAAAAGTCTGCGCGCCTGGGCAACAGAAGAGGGGTTCCAGCCAGCCGCTGTTGTTGTGCTTTTCCAGTACGCCGGTCCGCTATTCGATCCAGAGCTGCTGGATGAAGAGGGCAAACAGATCCCACCAGCTCTTATCGCCAAGGGTAAGTTCGGGGTCATCGATATCGGTCACGGCACGACGGACGCCGGTCAGATTGTCGATGGTAAAGGCAGTACCCACCGGTATGGCTTTTCTAAGGGCGTATCTGATTTCCACAAAGAGCTGCTGGCCCAGTTGGCTAATCCAGAGCAGCTCAACAGTCAGATTGGCAAGAAAGCGAACAAGCTCCCGGCTGAGTTCAAGCTGGATCGTCAGACAAATGAGCACACCATGGATGCCTGGATGCGCCAGGGTTACATCCCATTCCGCGGCGAGCGCCTGGATATCTATGAGATTTCAAAGCCGCTGCGTGTGAAGTTCGCTGAGCAGATCCTGCCGATGGTAATCAACAACGTCTGGGGTACTACGGACTTGTTGGAAGGAATGATCGTCGCGGGAGGCGGCATGAAGATCATTGGCAAAGATATCCTCAAGCAGCACATCCACACGAAAATCTACATGGCGGACGACCCGTCTCTATCGATCGTGCGGGGCTTCTACCGCTACGCGAAAACGCAGATCGTCGCTGCTAAGCAATCCCAAGAGGCCGTTAAGAGTTGAAGGCCCAGGATATGAAGCCATTGGAAGTGAATGGTGCTCTGATTGAGGGCACGCATGATGCCCTCATTGAGCTCCGTAACACCTATGGCGGAAGGCATGCGAATCAGTTGCTGCTGCATGTTGGTGATGCCCTCGTAGAGAGGTATCCCCTCATGCTCAGTGACATGCACACGACCCCTGATCCTGGCCTTGGAAAGATCGTCCCGATCAAGATTCGGATAAATGCTCATCAATACCCTCGGCTTGCCCATGCCTACAACTCGATTGGGCGTGGGCTCAGGGGGGTTGCGATGATCAACTTACTGAATCGGCTCTACGTGATCGGCGAGAACGACCCTGGCCAGGTTGAAGCGATTATTCACGAGCGGATAAAAGGCTCATCGGCTCAGGCAGCAAACAATGCGATGGGGGCCCTTGAGGTTGGTTCCGTTTCCGCCAGCGCAATACAGAATGAACAACTTGCTGCGCGGTCGGATCAATTGACCGTTGATAACTTCAGCGAGGAAATCTTCATCACGGCGGTTCCTGCTGAACCATCAGAGACATCGGCTGGGGATTTGCTGACGGCTGATGATGATCCGCTGAACGGCCTTGGCTTGAACTTTAACTTTTGAGCTCTGCCGGAACGGCGACTTCACTGGATCGGCTTGGCAATCCAGAAATAGAGGTCGCCTTCCGCCCACAGCCCGACGATACAAGCCTGGCTGCCCCATCCCTCAAAGGCCTTCAGAGTCGCCGGTAATGCTGAAGAACCAACGCCGGTGACCAATGGCGGAATAACCGCCCCATAATCTCGGAGGTCAAATTCCGTGAGATCAAGACGGCCAACAACAGGTCTACCTGGGTGCTTGGAGCAGAGGCGGGTGAACGCCTCTACATTCAGGTCGCTTGCACCTGTCACTCAACGTGGACCCAGAAGAACTCAGCACCACAAACGCTGAGGTCAAAGCTCGGCCGGTGCTTGGCCATCCAGTTCATTGCATAGGTGAAGAACCCCGCGTTGTCTGCGGTAAGCGGCACCATAGTGGTGTTAGCTACGCTCACCACCACGAACTTGATCGAGAGCTTTTCTTTGTCGCTGGCATCTACTGTCACGCGAAATGTGAAGACAGACTTGTCATCAGATTTCGTTGCGGCGGATACGAGGGAGAGAAAATCTTGAACGCAGAGCGCACCACTAAAGCCTGGCTTCAGCTGTTTGGCCATCCGATCGAGGAAGGGGTTGTGATCGGCAGGCCAGCTGTGGACATGGGTGTTGACCTCAAAAGCATCGGGCTCGTTGAGATAGCTGGTGTCGGTATCAATATCTTCCATCGATTTGGATTCTGGCTTCTTGGTAAACGAGTAGATCATTTTTTTCGCCTTGTATCTGCTGGCACGCATTCCGAGGGTGGAAACTCGTTCCATCACCTCACTACGGACCTGCGGAAAATCTTCATGTGTGAGAACCAACCATCAGCAAGTATTTCAACCGCGTCACCGAGAATGGCTCCCTCGGCCGGCTCATGGATTGCAGGGTTGTACTTGGCAATCCTGGGAATCCTGAAAATACCGAGCGTGTTGAGGTACTCGCCCACTGATGCCGTTTTGGCCTCGTCATACGAGGCAATGACATCAATGGCTTCCAAAACCATAACTTCAGATTCGGAACACTCCACCCATGGGGTGAAAGGAAAGGGCGAGACCGGCACTTTCAGCCCCGGATACGCTTTCGCCAACATGGGGTTCAAGTCGGTCAGTGAGGCCAACCGCTTCTCCACAGCAACAACGGTCAGTGACCATGGAAAAGGGTTGGCGATCTCGCCGGCTGTAGCAACCACCTCAGACGCGCCGCCGATTAGAGCCCCTGGCTGAAGCGCCTCACACGTACAGCGAATCAGATTCCCTGTCGCATCGAGCACGTAGGACGGGTAGAACTGACCATCGTGGGCGAAAGCCAATGTGCCAATCATTCCTCAAGCATCTCAGAAAGGTTGTCCATTGCCGTTTCAACATAGTCACCGCCAAAGTTCACATCTGGCACGGCTCCATGCATGTCATTGAGATCAAAAGAATATCGCCCATCGGGAATCGGGTCGCTTAGGCCTTCAGTATTGATACCAGCAGCCATAATGTACCGTGTGACCACCGATCCCGCGCTGACCCCTTCCGCATGGAGTTGTGGAACAACCGCGTCAACAACTTGGCCATCTGGGTTGACGATAAATGCCATGAGCTCGATACGATCCCAGAACACAGAATTTGGATCGAAGACCAACTCAGGATATGGAACTGGGTCCTTAGTCATATCACGATCCTCTGTTTTGAGTAGCTCGATAACAGGCGAGAGGATTGGCTCCAGCCAATCGCGCTGAGAGACAGTATTCGGTTCAGGATGACGCGAAAATGGCGAAACGACATATCTGTCTATGCAATCGGCCCAAAATGCATTGCAACTCCAATCACCAACAGGCGAGAGCGAAAGATTATTGGAGCTCCGAGCCTGCTTAATACCGAGGGCGCTAGAAATTGGGTCGATTTGAAGAAAGTTGATCTCGAAGTCCAGTTTGTTGCGATCCCGTATGCGCTCTATTGCTCGAAGGAGACTTGATACGCTCTTGTTTCGTTCGGTGAAGTGGATTTGCCCATTATTCGACCAGACGCTATGAGCAAGCCAGATCTGCCACTTGCCGCTGGTTTCATCCAGGTCAAATTCTTCAATTTCGGCATAATCGTCGGCCCGGTAGCCTGGCCCGTGGGCAGTGATTTTGATGCTGGTTTCATTAGGCAGCGAAAAGTCGAAAGACTCATTGACATTGGCCTTCAAACCTTGTTCAAAAAACTGGGCGTGCGTTGGACCTTCCTCTCCGCCACCGCACGCGACAAGCGCGGCTGATGACAGGAAGATGGTGCAAAGCTGCAAAAAAAAGGTCCGCATGATTCGATCTCCAACTTGGGTGGTTAATCGAACCATAACGGACAGAAGAACGGAATCAAGGAGCGAAACTATTCTTTGGGCACCAAGTTCTGGCCGCCATCGTCGCCTCTTGGTTGAGTTCCACGCTTTAGCCCTACGCTTGGTGCGGCGCTGGAGTTAGAAGTTGCTCCTCCAGAGTTGCCCTTTTCGGAAGACCTGCTTTGCGCCTTAGCGAGGGTCCGTATGCCTGAGCCGACATTGCCTCCATTTTGTGCCATCACTTGCATGAGCTTTTGATTGAGCATAGTGGTGGATGTATGTGCAGCAGTTGCAGATGTCTTAGCTGTCATGGACGCCATTTTCATCTTGGCGCCCAGGGGTAGTGCAGCAATACTTCCTGCAATCTTCATCGCTTGCACGCCAAGCCTTGTCGCGGCTGCACCGCCTTCGCCAGGATTGAAGCCGGTCATTCCTTTAACGTCATCCCATATCAACATCTTGGCGATAATGGCTTCGATAACCATGAGGGATGTGAAAATTACAACCTCAGCTGTTGCCGAAGCCAGTTCAAGCCCACTATTGTTTCTCGCAATATTGCCTATTCTGTAAACGAGGTCCATTTGTTTGCTAATGGCAATGAGGGTTGCGCCCATGGATAGAAATATTTCGTTGAGCAATATTACCAAGAAGCAGAATGCAACGAGTTTTATATAGCTTATGAGGATTCCGTGTCCAAGGAAGATGCTAATGATTACAAAAATGGGGAAGGCAGTAATAAGACCTGCACACATCATGGATATAGTGCTAATAAAAAATGGCATTTTTACTTGCAGTAGCCATTCCGATATTTTTGCACCAACGGATTGGGTTAAACCGTAAATAGAAACTGCTGCATTATTTGCGCGCCCCGCTATATCTTCAGACTCGGACAATGCTGCTGAGTTGGCTTTGGTGTACTCATTACCTGACAGTTTTGCTTCCGCTCGCAGGCGGTGAGATGTCATTAGCTCTGCCAATTCAGTAATAGGTCCAGCAGCTGCATATGACTTTGATGCATTTTTGTATTCTGGGGCGGAAAGAATAGCTTGGCGGTATGCAGCAACGCCGAGATTTACCATTTCAAATGCTTCAAGGCAGTTCTCTGGATAGAAACCGGGGTTTACGGTGTTTGGCGAAGTTCCAGCGCTAATAACGGCTGGGTTTTTAAATTTCCCACCATCCTGTGCGCTCCCGTCGAAGTATTCATGTCCGGTATTGGAAGCGCCTGGAATTTTCAATCGACGCTTCCATGCATCTTGGGTCTCAATCTTAAATCCTGATGGGAACTTTGTTGCTACATCTTTAAAAGGGTTCCCGTTCTCTGGGATTGCTTTCAGTATCGCTTTCCCATCCTCAATTCCGTCATCAATATCGTCAGCCTTCCACGCGGCCCGAACAGCGTCAGGAAGTGCGATTGCGTTCTTAACACTAATGGGAGTGCCAGGAATATTGGCGTTGATGACGGCTCTTACCAGAAACGATGTGTCACCGCTGGTGAGTCCATCTGATGTAGCAGTAAACTGCTCTATGCCTGCGGCTAAGGATTCCCGATCAGCAGCTGTGTATCCTATGCCGCTTCCGGAGTGAAGTCCGACATGGCCAAGGCTACTGCGTTTATCATCCGTAGTAGCGTCACTCATCGTAGCACCAGTACACTCGGTCACGTATTGAATGTAGGCATCTTGCAAGCCAGACCCATCCCACTTGCTGGCTACTTTCTTTGTGTTCATATTGTATGCCAGTTCCATAGCGGCATTCTTACCAGAAGAGCTATTTTCTACAGAAAGCAGCGCGCTCTTGAAGAGTTTATAAAGCTCAGCAGGGATGACGAATGACCAATATGATCCCTCAGCTACGGTTGTATTAGCAGGTGGAGGATTTCCGTTAAACATACTTGATGGATTTGTTTTTGTACCAAGCAAAAATGCGCAGAAGGCAAGTATGAGAAATCCGCCGAGAGCAGAAGCGCCTTTGTTTGCGGGCATCTTGAATACTTGGATACCAATCCAGAGAATTCCAAGTGGAATGAGAATCCCCGCCGCAGCTGTTTTGAATGCGGTATGGTATGGAAGGAAAGTTGCCAAGTAGAAGGAAACCGTATCTAGGAATGAGTCTGCCAGTGACTTTAGTCCGTCGACATGTGCAATAGGCGATGCCATATTATTTCCCCAGCGTACTAGCGATATTGTTTAGCGCTGCGCTGCGCTTCTGATCGGCTTCGATTTTCTTTTGAAGCAACTCGTACTCAAGGCGGAGGACGCGAAGGGCTGAGCCATATTGCGAAACGGTCCGATCGGAGAGGTGCTCACCTTCAATCTGGTTGGAAAGACCGGATTCAACACCGATTTCTATCTTAGAAATGATGATTTCCAGTTCTTTCATCATGGAAAGGGTTGCCAATTGCCGCTGGGCTTGAATTGCTAGGGCAGGGTTCTTCTTCGCCATCTCTTGCATGAACAGCAACTCTTGCTTGGTGATCACGATATCAGCGCGATTCACCATGCTCTGGTAGGCGTCAGTTTGAGTGAAGGTTTTCCAGTCAGACTCATAGACCTTTTTAAGGAGATCCATGTGCTCATTGGTAATTTCTTTGCTCATGTCCTCAACGCTGATTGATCGAGGAACTACTTCTTCAGCATTGTCCTGAATTACGTATGAGGGAATAAGGCGCGAGTATTTCTTGATATCCGTGCAGCCCAGTTCACTCGCTCCAAGGATCAACGGAGTTGTCCCGCCACTGGTATCAACACCAGAGCAGTTTTTCCCAGTAACACTTCCTGCGGGGGCGGTGCCAGGGGTGGTGCCAGGGGCGGTTCCGGTTCCGGTCCCGCCACTGGTTGCTCCGCCGGCAGCCGCGCTTTTTGACTTAATGAATCCACCAGTGCCGGAAGAGATTGCGCCAAAGAGCGAAGTTGTTTTTTGGGTAACCTGCTGTTTAGCAGTTTGCATGGTCGACATAAGGGCAGACTGGAGTCCTGTGCCCGAGAAGCAGTTGGGGTCCTTGTATCCCGCATCAGCGGTGCACTCAGCTTCAGCCAAGGCCTGCTTCTTTTCCTCGTAGGACTTGTCAGCCAAAGCCCGAACCCCGGAGCAGGTCATGTTCGACAGGTCGAGACCGAATTGACCGACCATGTTCATTTCGTCGATGACGGATTTAACAGCCGGCTGGCTGTACGCCAGGTACATGATCGCCAGCGTTGGGGCCTGGGAGATGAACTCTTCTACCATGCCGGCATACTGGCCGAGTTGCCCATCGATGATGCTACCGAGGTTCATGCCGTCGCAGCCAAAACCAACTTGGGTTGAGCCGTAAGCCCCAACAGCTTCGAAGGAACTCTGCTGCCATGGCTGGAAGGTATTGAAATTCGTTGAAGAGTTAAGGTTCCCTTCACTTGTCGCTTCACCGACGACCTTCACGCCAAACAGCCCCGTTACATCCTCCATCCTTCGGGACCAGGGGGTGTCCGTATCCTTGTTATCTACGGTGTCCCGCTCTGTTGGTACGGTGCTCCCCTTATCGACGATTTCTACTGCGTAACTGTGAGCAGCGAAAGTGATCGAAAGGGCGGTCATCAGTGCATAGGAAATGGGCGACAATTTCATGTTTACTTCTCCGCCTTCGCGATCTGGGTTGCGCGTGCCGCATAAGTCATCGCCAGGAGGCGAGTCTCAACCTGGTTCAGTGTTCTGTTGCCGAGGATTGTTTCGCGCTTCTTGGTCGGCAGATGGTCAACCCACGTTACCGGCCAGGAGCGGATACCTTGTTGTTGGACCCTTGCGACCTCGGAAGGCGAGAGAATTCGGCCCCTCAGGCCGCGTGAGCCGACCTTAGCGATGTAGGCTTCTTGGTTATTGTCCAGCTGAAAGACCCTGATGCTCAGGTTCGGGTAGCGTTTTTGAAGCTTCTCCACAGCGCTCAGGTATCTGTCACAAACCGGGCAGGTGGATTCAACGAAGATAGAGACGCTCAGGTTCTTGGTGTCGAGGTTCTTCAGCGCCTTCTGCGATTCTTGGGCGGCTTCAAGGCCTTTGATGTTCTGAAGGTCTTGGTTCTCCCACATGGCAACCTGGTACAACGAAGCAGACTGCTTGTACTCCCCCCATGTCTGATCCATATACTTCACAGCAGCAGCGGCGGCTTCAGGGCTTTGCTCCAACTGGAGACGGATCATTGCCGATGGCGTGCCCGGCTGGAAATTGAATTCCAGACCTTTCGCATTGGTGACACGCATTGGAGCATTCGGATTTTTCTTGGCCTGCTTGTTGATGGTTGAGCAGTTCTCAAGCCATTTCATGTTCTGGCAGTCCAGGATGTTCGGGAGCTTTGCGAGCTCCTGTTCTTCCTTCGCCACCTCCCGCTCTTTTACGGTTAGAAGTGCATCGGCCAAAGCATCACTGAGCATGTCCTGTGTCGACTTCGCGTTCGACACAGCACTTGTGGCATTCATGACAAGACCGCCGGCAACAAATGCAACGGCCAATCCCGCTTTAGAGCCGAGGAATGTAAGGTTCATTTTCTTCGGGGCTTCACTGCTCATTCCATAATCCTCGCAAGCTCTGTGTTCAGCAGATTGGGTCCAGTTACCGCAATTTTCTTTCCGTCGGTCGTCGTGAGTACGATGGATGGCGTCCTTCTGACGCCCATCTTCACCGCACTTTCGCCATTCCAGTCGGGCTCGAATCCGATGAGATTCTTAGGTTCTTTATCTGGTGGACTGTTCTTGCCGGGCTTCCACGTCCGCTGGTCAAGCACCATGAAATACTTGAAGCCGACTGCTTCTGGGTATCGGCCTTTGATTACTGGCTCCATGCTGGCAACCTGGTCAGCGAAATCGAGTTCGCCACTAACGAACACGTTCACAACGACTTTCGGTTCAGCATCGGCATCCAAACTGTTGAAGCGCGCATTTCTCTGCTGGTACTCCCGGTAGAAGCGTTCAGCTGCTGCTCGATCTTCCGGAGTTGGTAGGGCTGATTTGCCCCCGATAGTTGGCACTGAACCGCCTTCCTGAACGGCCAGTTGTCGTCGAACATTTTCAAGCATCGCCGCTGCGCCCTTGTGGCCACGCTTAGCAGCAGCCTCAAAGAACTGTGCTGCCTTCTTCAAGTGGCCTTCATATTCGGGCGACTTAATCAGTAACTGCCCGAGATGAAACATCGCATCGACGTTCCCTGCTTTTGCCTCTGGCAGCAGAATGGCCCATGCCTCTTTCTTTTCATTCTTCAAAGCGTGCATGAGGCCAATCCCAACCTTTTCTTGGGATGTCAGCTCTTCTTCCGCCGCCAGGGCATGCATGCTGCTAGTTAGCAGCAACGCGATTGCCAAGTGCTGAATTACGTTCCTTTTCATACTTTCTCTTGAAGCTGGAGAGGTACTTGTTTCTGACTGATGGTGTTTTGCTGTGGTAGTAGCCGGCAGCCTCTACGTCGCCTACGTGATACTGCTTCTTCAGGTTCGCGATGTGCCTGGCCGCATAGCCAAGGTTGAACGAAGGGTCGAACCATTTCTGGATCGAGGCCTTACCTTGCCCGTGATAGCGGTAGTTGATCTGTGCAATTCCGATGTCTGTATTCAGTAGCCAGATTCGTCGGATGCGAGCCTCACCGCGGCGAACTTCCTTTTCCGCGTCTTGCCGTACAGCGAGCATCGCTTTGTTCATGACCTTTCGGCCGCGTTGGTACGAATTCAGGAAAGCGGTGGCACTTGCCCTGCTCGGGAAGAATCGCCGAATAACCCGGCCACCTTCAGGAGGGCTGATCTTCACAAGCCAGGGAGCCTTGGTGAGACTCCACAGGGCGTTTACGGCTTTTGCTTTGGTCTCGAAGTGGAAGCCTTCGCCATCGGCATTGAAGGTCCATGGCTTCTTGTTCGACTCTTGCTGGGCAATAGCGCGCAGAACGTATGGATCGACGCCATGGTTGCGAGCTTGCCGATCGATTATCTGGTCGTAGGCAGAGGCAATAGCTCCCTGGCAAAGGACGCCCAGTAGAAGACCCGTAATAAACCTCACTGCGTCGAGTCCTCGATCGTCGTGAAGTTGTTGAGCGCAAGCCAACGAATGGCCTTCGCACGATCAGGAAATGTTGCTTCGATCTTTCTGAACGTGGGCGGGTGTGGCTGATCAGCTGTGGTTCCCAGCCAGCTATGCAGCAGTTCATGAAACAAGACGTAGCCCAACACGTACCGAGGTGCAGATAGCCCAGCTGATCGCGAGAGGGAAGGGTGGACCAGAATGCTTGGGCCATTTTCGTCAGGGATCTCGGTACTGCCTGGCGCAACAAAAAGGGTGTCGGTGCAGACACGATTGATTTGTCTGGCGAGTTCTATCCACGCGTCGTCACGAAGCCGTTTCAGCACTTTCATGTAGAGCTTTGTCGCCTCTTTCTGGCCGCGCTCTACAAGTGGGGCGAGCTCCGATTTCGCGGATTCAAACTTGTTTGTGTTGTAGAAGGTGATGGCTCTCACGAGCGAGTCGCGCTCTTCATCAGTGAGAGAGGCAATGTCGAGAGAAGGGGGATTCTGTTCAGTGGCGCTGGGGATTCCCCAGCGCACCGGAGTAGTGACGTGACCCTTGAAGTATTTCTTGTTGATCTCGTCGGCAAGTCGCTGAAGGTACTCAACGTCCTTCAGCGACACAGCTTCGAGGATGCTAGTAGCTACAGCCTTTCGGCGAGGACCAGAACTTGTGCGGCTCTGTACCTTCAGGCCCCTGGAGGTCAAGTCTGTCGCCAACAATTGAGACCCTGTATCCATCAAGCTTGTCACCATGGCCAACCATCGTTTCCGTCCCGTTGCTCACAACGAAGGCGTGGGCAACACAGGTCGAGCAATTTCGTGCGGCCTGGGCAACTGCCTTTACGCAGACTCTCGGTCGAGGTGCCTGTTTGGGCTTGCTGCTTTGGACAACCAGTGGCTTCTGTTGGACATGGGGCTTCGGCTTAGAAGCCTGCTGCTGAGTAGCAACTGGCTTTTGTGCCTTAGCGAGATCCGACTTCAACTGCTCAATCGAAGCAGCCTGTTCCTTCACAAGCGCTTCAAGCTCAGCGAGCTTTTTGGCGTCTGCACTGATTTCCGTCTGTCCCAGGGGCGCAGGGTTACTACTATCCACTCCCTGTTTTTCTTCGCCAGCCAAAATGGCCTCGCCAAATGCGTCCCCCTGGTTTGCCTCGAACGGGCTGCCAGCAACTGGCGCATCAGCCGGCGTGGTCGGCTTGTTCTCAGTGACACTCTCGCCCGGTGTTGTTGCTGGCTGCGCTGTCGCGTTGCCTGCTTGTGCTTCTGCTGCCGGAGGCGTGATTCCCGGATTGGGGAGCTCAGCAGGTAGGTCAGCGATAGGGTTGTCTGCCGGAGCGCTTGGCTCGCCAGGCGTGAACGAGTCGAGAGGATTCAGGTCTACCTCTGTGGAGATCGCAGCATTGCCTGTTTCGCCGGCGACTTCATTGAGGTCGAGTTGAAGTGGTTCCTGGTTTGCGGCATCACCGCCCCCTGAGAACCCACCATCAGGTGAGTCGACCCCGGAGTTGGACTTGAATTCGCCCTCCAGCAGAGCGGCCTGCTCTTGGGACCCCGCATTCCCTTCGTCTTGCGTTTGAGCAGCAGCCGGTTCTTGAGGCGCGACAGCGGGTGCATCCAGCTGGTTCTTCGCCGCCAACACGCCGACGACGATCACTGCACCGAGCAGAGCCTTCTGCTTGCCAGATAGAGCAGCCAGGCGATCGCGCAGTGTAGTTGGCTGGCCCTGAGGCTGATCAGATTCTTCCTGGATAAGCGAGTCGAAGTCGTTATCGACAGGGGGATTCTGGTCGGTACTGGTATCGTCATTACCCAGGGCCGGCTCGTTCAGATCTTCAGGCCGGTCATCAATGACAGGCTCTTGGCGACCATTGTTGCCAACCATATTGCTTACCCCTTGGCGGACGTTCTGTAGCAGAGAGCCGAGGGGGGAGTTTTTTTCTTCGCTCACTTTTGTTCTCCGAGCACTGGTAGGTAAGTGGGTGCTTCTTCAGTCCAGCGGCCTGGAGCTATCTGAACGCATTCTTGATGTGAGGGGACCAACATCCCGTTTTGGACGCGGGCGGGGATCTGCACGCCGCACTCCACGATGGGGGCATCCCATGTAAAGCGATCGCGAGCGCGCATCTTTCCTTTCAGGTCGGTCAGCACTTGCGTAACGCCTTCTTCGTAGGCGCGTCGCTCAAGCTCTGTCTTGGGGGTGTACATCTCAACGACTGGCTTGGGTTCTTCGTCGACAATGGTTTCGCGAGGCTCATAGCTTGAGCAGCCGCCGAGCGCGAGAGTGGCCAGCGCAGTAAAGGCGATCCATTTTTTATTCGGCATGGTATCGGGCTCCAAAGGGATGAGTTTTGGCCAGCGCAGAGATCGCCCTCTGGCGGGCTATAGAGGATGGGATTCCAAGCTCGGCAACCAGCTCTTCGGTCTTCTTCTCGCGCATGGCGTAGTCGTCTGGATGAGAGCTCGCGATCCAGAGCGTCATCGGGGAAGAGAAGAGGCGGAATACCCCTGAATAGAAGATGTTCTGGCTCGTGCGGAGTCGGTAGAAGACTTCTGAGAAGATCGGTGGCAGCGATGCCAGAGAGCGCCACAGCGCCACTTCTTCATCGGTGAACGAGAGTTCCTCCCGCGCGATCCGATAGTCAGATGCTGAGCATGCCAACAGGAAGAAGTGGGAGGTGTTTTCCAGGATGCCCTCTTGGGCGTCCCCACCGTTGCCGCTCTCGGCCTTTACCAGATTCACGAAGTCCTTGACCGTTTGACTGATTAGCAAGCAACCAGCGTTGTAACGGCGCAGTTCGCGATAGAAGGATGCAAGGGCCGCCGCGGCAGTCGGGTCGGAAAGTGTTGCCCATGCCTCGTCGACGGCTACGATTTTCTTGCGGCCACGCTTCAGGCGGAATTTGCAGTAAAGGTCGATCTGCCGGAACAGGGCGAGGGTAACCACACCAAGGGCCGGCGATTTGGCCATTCGTTGCGTTTCGAGAACGGTGAAGTCGTTCTCCCAATCGACTTGCAGGAACCCGTCGAAGATCGCCGCGAAGGGGCCATTCCCGTAGTAGAGGGTCAGGGCATCGACAATTGATTGACCCTTCTGCTCTTGGAAGTTGGTTTGAGCCAGATACGGGATGAAGTCCCGGAAGCGAGGCTCTTCATTCGGGCGACGCTCTACCCAGTCCGTGAAGAAAGCTTGGAGTGCGTTGTACACCAGAGAGACAGTGACTTGGCGGACAGTCTTGTCTGTCTTCGAACTGCCATCACCAGAGTTCATCATCATGCAGAGCATCCGCGTGATGAAAAACATGTCTTCAAGAGACGGCATTACGTTTTTGCCGTCCTCCTGTCGAAGCCAGAATGGGTTGATGCAGATCGGATCGATCTGTCGTCCTGTCACCGGCTCAATGAAGGGCTCGGTAGCCAGGCGGACATAGTTCCCATCCAGTACCAGGCAGAGCGATTCATAAGAATCGCCCTTGTCGATGATCCAGACTTTCGGCTTGTATTTGACCCGAAGGGCCATAAGCAGGTTGTTGAAGGTAAAGGACTTACCGGAACCAGTCGTACCGCAGATTAGGCCGTGTGCGGTGTTTACCTGCTGCCCCCACAGGTCAATGAAGATCGGTTGACCGGCTCTGTTGTTCATCAGGATCGCCGGATCGGCAACGCCCTGGTATTCAAGGTAGAGCGGGCATAGGTGCGCAAGGCTCTCTGTCAGGTGTGGCGTGTCGCGACGGAAGAGCTTCATGCTCTGTGGTCGGTAATTCAGCGGCAGGCTGTTTCTGACCGCTGCATCGCCGCGTGTGGTTTCGGCATGTCCGATACGCCACATTAGCTTTGCAAGTTGAGCGGCCTGATCCTCAATGATCTTCTTTTCGAAGCCCATGAGGTTTACATGAAGGGATACGTCGAAGAACTGCTCGCGGTTGTTGACGTTTTCGGAGGAAACCTTGCCCTTAACCTTGTCGAGGTCGCCTGTTTGTTTTGCGCGGGTTTCAGCATCGCCAACACGTAATGACTCTTTGGCGGCGAGCAGTCTCCCGCGGGTCCAAATCCTGCCAGTTACTGCAACCCGCGTTGGCACGCTCCAGTTCACCGTCACAATGCATTCGCACTCGATGCCAGTCATCGCGGCCTGGAGCATCCCAGCGTTGCTGGTGTTTGGCTTGCCGATCAGTGATACGGGGCGAATGTAGTATTCGCGGTTGTGGTCATGAATAGTCCAGCCAGTAGGTTCAGTCTCTATCACAGAGAACATAACCGAGTTCCCTATGCGATCACTGCGCGCTACTGATCCAGTATTCGAAATGGCGTCCAATACCGGTAGGTCTGGTCGATATGCCGGCGCTTCCATCAGGTAAGAACGGATGGGGTTCATGATCTGGTACGCGAGATTCATGAAGCCACGACCAGTAATGATTTCCGGCTGGAAGTTGAACGCTGCCATGGCTTGCGAAACGTCGTAGCAGACCTGGTGGAACTGCTTTACATGCTTGTTGTAAGCCTCATGCGCCACTTTGTTCGGATCGATCAAGCCGACAGAAGACAGAGTTGTCTTGATCACGGAGTCCATCATCTTGCCGAACAGGTACTCAGGGCTCCAATAGATCACCATGTACAGATCTGTTACGAAGGGGAAACGACCTTCGCGCAGTTCTCTTTGAATGGTAACGCTGGCGTGTTCACGAATTTCTTCGTCATCCATTTCCTCCAGCATGTCCTTCTGCATCTTCTCAATGGTTGCAGTGGAGAGCCGCGAGAAAAAGCCATTTGGTGAAATGGCAGCGTCAGACTGACGGTTGACAATGGAGTCTGCGATCTCCAGGGCGAACTCACCGGCTTCTGGGTCAACGCCATTTCTGAATAGGGACAGGATTGGGCGAATGTCACGATGGGTGTGACGAATGAACTGGCCAGATGAGCCCTCAGGGTACTTGTTGAGCACCTCGGCGAATTGCCTAGAAATGACCGTGAAGTCGTCGTCGTTCAACAGTGCATGGTCAATGCCAGAGATGCGCCAAATCTTCGCAAAACGACCGTCCACTGTATGGAAGTATTCGCCTTCGGGCTCGTACAGGAATGCGTCGCTCAGCAGCTCAATCGGCATGCCGCCCTGGTAGCCTCGCCGAGCAAGGCCCTCAAGCTCCGAATCGAACAAGTGCAGGTGTTCAACGGACATCAGCGGACCTTCCTAGTGACGGTGATGGTGCGGGAATCCGGATAGAGCATCACGTGAGCATCTGTTACTCGCGTCAGATACTCGGCAATGTCTGAGAGGCTGTTGGGGTGCGAGTTGAGCTTGACCAGTTGGTTCTGGTTGACCTGCGGATCAAACTTCGGGTCATAGCCAGAGGCCCCACCAACAAGGCTGATAACTTCGCCCAGGGTTAGATCGCTCCCCTTGAAGAGTTGCGCCCAAGGAACAGGATCTGGCGGAAGGGTCTCCCGGCGATCAACCACGTTGGGCTTCTTGAACAGTTCAAGGTAGAGCCTTACGTCAGGCTGAAGATTGGTGATCTCTTCAGACGTACCGAGGATGCGCTGCGTGTGGTGCTCCCGTATCCCGTCCTTGTATGCCTGTGGCAAATCGCTGGCCAGGCACGACAAGGGCAGGATGATCAGGGTCGCAAAAGTCAGTTTGCCCAATCTGCTTCCTCAACCACGATGTAGTCCCAACGGCCGCCATGCTTGATGCCGGTCTTTTTGTCCGCGTAGGGGACCACCCACACCGGGGCCACTACGTCCGGCTGACGGATCGGGTAGTAGGGTTCATTGGAGCCGAGTTCGGGGCGGGCTCGAAGGCCTTCACGCAGTAGCGAGACCGTTTCTCGGGAAGCGGTTCCATGGACTGCGTTGTAGATCTCGTCAATCGATGCAGCATTACGGAATGGCTCTTCTTGGGCACAGCCTGTCAGAAGGGCGAGCAGGGCAAGGGCAGTGATCGTTCTCATGGTCGGTTCCAGTAAGTCTTAGATCAGCACGTCGTAGCGGCTTGCATCGATATCGAAGGGTTCGGAGGGCTTGTAAACCTCGATCGGTTGTTCAGTGATGAACTGGAGCTTGATGCCAGGCTCAACAATGATGGTGTCGACCATAGCGTTAGCCTCGCGCTCGAAGCGCTCCGAAATCTTGGTGAACATTGCTGCAATACCCTGCTGAACAGCCGCCTTGCTGGCATCGCCGGTAAGGGTCGACTGGCTGGTGGTGCTGCCTTCGTTACCGATGGTCGTGCTGTTGGTGAACTCGGCTTGGGAGAGGGTTGTTGCATAAGCCGCTGCGGCAGCCGCTGCTGACTGAAGGGCAAGCGTTCTGCCGCTCGCTTGATCCAGTCGGCCATAGACATCCTGTGCGTTATCGCGGGTATCCACGATGTAGCCGAGCGCAGCTACATGCTGAGGCTCGCCGTATTCATCCCAGTAGCTCAGTTGCTCGACACGGATGGTGGCGCGGCCAGTGCTGGAACTGCTGGTGCGATTACCCGAGCAGAGTCCTGCGAGGTGGATATTCCCCAGGTCTCTCTCCGCACCGTTTGGACCGCGGAAAATGCCACGGACAGGGAGGACAATTGGGCGAGCAAGCAGGGCGGTCTCGTTATCAGCGCTTCGCGCATTTGGCGAGCTGGCACCAATCGGGCAGGCCGCGCCATGGAGCGTGGTGACCTCTACATAGGAGAAGGCCGGAATAACGTACTTCTCGCGCTGAACGAGATTACCGTCTGCGTCATAGGTGACCGGGGCGGCCTCAGGGAGAGGCTTTGCGGCCTGCTTCGGGCGATTGTGGATCTCATCCATGGCCTCGGTCATTTTGTTGTCCGAGTTCACTGCGGCGCGCTCAAAGGCTTTGGTGTCCGGAGCTGAGAACGAATTGAAGAGGTCGTCCTCGGTCGCGGTGATCTCCGAACCCCCTGCTGGGGTGCTCTGGAAGCCCTGGCGCTTTGGGTTCAGGATGAAGTAGTTCGGGCCGTAGGGATTGCTCAGGACCTGCTGTTGACCAGCATCTTGTGAGCCGTCATTCAGGTTGAAGTCATCGATGCTCAGGCCAGAGTCCGGGATGCTGCCAGGTGTATCGATGTTGGTACCGCCATCAACCTGGTTCAGCGCGTTATACGCATCGTCTACACGCTCTTTACGCAGAGCAGCCACTTCGTCGGCCAGTGCTCTGACTTCAGTGTTGTTCTGCTGGGACTGCTCTCTGAGGCGCTTCTCAAATTCCTTGCGGTCTTCTTCGTTGCGCCGCTCAGCGAGTTGCAACTGTTCCTCAAGGGACTGGAACTTCTTCGCGAACTGGGCGAGTGCAGCGTCACGGTCAATGGAAGAGATGTCAGTATCGGGTTCTGAGCCGCGCTCAATTGCTACTGGAGCACCGCCCTCGGAGCCTTTCTCATCGCCGCTATCATCGAAGATCATGCTGTACACGAGGAATGCGATGCCGATGCCTGCCAGAGCAAAGATGACCTTCTTGTTTGGTGGGTTCTGCTGATCGGCCATTAGTTCTTCTCCGACACAATGAAGAGCAGGCCGCGATGCGAGTCGCCGTAGACCTCGGTGATGAACTCAGGGGACGGTCCGAGAATGCGCGAGGTCGGCAGCATGCTCACTTGGCGAGCTACACCCAGGCTTTCGCGGATGGCCTTATTGGAGTAGTCGATCTGGTCTGTAGCGATTTTGGTCGCTGTACGCCCGGTGTTGACCACTTCGTAGGTTGTACCGATGTACTTCGGGCCAACCACTTGAGACTGTAGGTAGAACTCAACAGACCCTTGGCGGAAAACCAACTTGTCTTCCTTACTGAGGCTCTTGAAATCAACCGCTCGATAGCCAGAAGGAGTCTTACCGTCGAAGAGGTAGTTCATCAGGCCTTTGATTCGGCCCTTGCCGTCCCTATCCATGCTGGATCTATCCGCCAGGGGCTGATGCTGGATGGTCACTTGGCTATCAGCACAACCAGGGCGAGTCACCAGCTTGATGATGTATGTAGCCTTGGAGGGGCCATCGATAGTCACCAGACCGGTATAGAGAGGGTCTGATGACTGAAATGCCAGCTTGTTCTGAATGGGGGTGCGATAGAAATTCATCCCATCAGGAACTTCGACGTAAATGCCTTCCAGAAACTCTTCCGGGAAAGTCACCTCGGCCCGCTGGCTGTCATTTGAGATGAACACTTCGACAGGGGAGTTCTGATAAATAACGGTGCGAGGCGAGCGGTTGCATTCCTCTTCGGCGTAACTGTTCGTGGCTATGGCCGCGGCAACCAGCGCGGCCAGGGTGACTGATTTCACTGATTTGTTTCCTCAATCTGGAAGTCGTCGACAACGACGGCCCATTCAAAATGCTTGGAAGGCTTCACTGGTTTGATCAGCAACTTCACGACGTATGTGCGCTTGTCGTACACATCGTTCAGCGTCACGCGATGTCGCTTCGCTGGAAAAGACAGAACGTAACCAAGGTTCTTGTAGGGCTCGATCTTGTACTCGCCCGTTTTAGCAAATACCTGGGTGATCTGCTGCTCAAATGCCTGCTTTGAAAGTGTCTTTAGCTTGTCCTCCTGCAAGGCTCGCAGGCGACTCGACATCATCCGCAGTGCTTCTTCGGCATTGGTATGCGCAGACTCGGGTGTGAAGTTGAAGTAGTTGTCCACGAAGACGCTTGCAAACCCCTTCATGTGCGTTTCGGGGATTTGCTTGGAGCTAACAAATACGCCTTCCGCCGTTGGGAAACCGTACATGACCCTTTCGTTTTGCAGAGTCCTGTTGGTCTCTTGCAGATCCATATTCATCTTGGCGAGCTGGTAAATCACGAGGCCCAGAACCACAGAGACGGCAATCAAAGTCACAACTGCTCGGTTAGAGCGAAGTTCGCTCGCACCAAGGAGGTTGAAGAATTTGAGAGGGACTTCCGGATGCGTATTTTTCATATCAAGGCTCGTATTTGTTGCAGAAGGTAGGGGAGGGAATAAGCCCCACCTCTAGCCAAATAGAGGCAAGTAGCTTGTTCAGCTTTCTGAGAGTTACCTTGAGTGGGGGCGTTCTGGTCACGAAATCGGACTGCTCCCATTCCCCCATCTTCAAAGAGATGCTCAGGATCAAATGCCCCTGAGGCTTGTCGGCAGTCGCCTTTTTGTAGAGCCACAAGCAGAAGAGGCCAACCCCGAAAGCAAGGATGCTGCCCTCGGTTATTTGCTTGGTGATCCCCATTGGGATCATCCAAAACAAAAGGTCCTCTTTGGAAATCCCGCCAAAACTGAGTGGCGAGGTTGCCATCGCGTATGTGTCTGACTCGCTGGTGACATTCAGGCGCATGCCGACAAGTTCCTTCCCTTAGCTCAGGTCAGCCCATTCGGCGACTTTGGTAATTGCCGGCTCGCCGAACAGGCAGATGAGCATCACAGCGACCGGAATCCACCACCAGCGGCCGCCGGCGAAAATGATCGAGAACAGGAAGCCAGCGATGCTGAGCCACAGACCCCAGGTGGCGATTGCCTTCCACCAACCTTTCAACGAATCGGAGGTATTAGTCACCAGCGTGGTGTCAGGGCCGAATTGGCCGTTGAAGCCGCCGCCTTTGCCACCGGTGGTAGCGGCTTCAGAAACGCCGGGTACCAGGGTGAACAGAGCAGTCAGCAGCAGGAAGAACGCAACTTGTGCGAAGCGACGGAAGTCCGCGCTCTGCGTGTTTATCCAGCCAGGATAGGTTTGAATCATGATCACTTTTCTCCAGCGCGAGTGGGGGTAAAAAACAGCCCATCAGGAGTGGCCGTCTGGTACTGCAAGCGTTTCTGCTCAGGCCAGATAATCACGCTGATGGTTTCCTCCACGGGCTTGATCTGGCTAAGCATCCTTACAAGATCAAGCCCAGGAAGTGGGTGCTGCGCCTCAGCCAGTTTCAGTTCGGCCTGGGCGACAGCCAGAGCACGCTGCGCATTGGCAAGGTGCTCGGTAGCCTTTTGGTATTTGCTGTCACGCTGATCGATCACGTATTCACTGGCAGTGCAGGTGCCTGCTAGCGCAAACGTGATGGCGAGGGTGCAGCTGAGACGGGATTTGTTCATTCGGATTCGTCCTCCTACAGGTAATAGCGAGAACGAACTGAACAAAAACGGGCAGGTATTCGAAAAAAAGTCAGCAGAAGGCACGCTGGCCTGAAAGACCAGGGATTGGCGGAGATGGGAGAGGGTGTTGCGGGCTGTGAATGTCAGCCCGCAGAGGATCAGCGGCTGCCGGCGTGATCAGCAAACCAGCGCTTGAGGCGGTTGAGCTGAGAGAGGAATACCTTTGCCAGGTAACCGGCCAACTGCACAGTCAGCAGGGAAACGACGATCTGGATGTAGGTAAAGACCATCCGGATGGTCCCGCTGACGATAAGTGCCGTCATGCCGCGGGTAGCCGGGATAGCGAGGCCGATCCCGATGATGGTCAACGCAATGCCGAGATACGCAGGCCAGCCGATTCGGGTGACGTGGAACTCGGTGATGTTAAGGAACCACTCCCAGATCGGGCCAAGGTCGTAGTTCCAGTTTCTAAGCTTGTCCTGCCAGCCCATAAGGCATCCTCACTATCGTTCTGCAAGCAAATGGCGGTTCTTCTCATAAAGCCTGTCCCAAGCGTGAATGCCTGGGCGTGATCGCGAAGGCCTCTTCACTAGGCGCATCTCGGAGAAGTGCGGTGATGGGAAGTCGTTACGAACCAGTGGCATGCGGACGCGGTAGGTTCCGGATTTGGCGACAATGATCCCGTCGCCCTGGTCCAGGGTGGAGAAGTCCTCCGGTTGCAGGATTTCCTCTCGCGTTGCCTTGTATCCGGTCGAGACGCTGGCGCTTTCACTGTCATTGGTGAGCGCACCTGTCTGGTCTGATCCATAGCTTTGCCCCGTGCTTGAGCCTGTGGACTCCGACTCAAACCGTTTGACCATTGTGCCGGCGAGCTCAATGGCGAATTTCCGTGTCTTGGAATCGCGGATGTCGCAGTACACGTGGGTCCAGCAGTTGCCAAGCACCATCTCAATGAAGGGGGCTGAAATGTTCTCCAGGAAGCCCACGCCCTGGAACGCGATGATGATCGGCACGTTTGCGCTTCGAGCGAGCTGGAACAGCGATACCTGCCCCTCGTCCATGAAGCTCGGGTATTCGTCGAAGATCGCCGGGCACATGGTCAGTGGCTTCTCTTTGGAGAGCTGGATTTCACCGACTGCTCGGGCCAGGTCAGCAATGAAAAGCTTGCCGAACAACTCCACGCCGTCCTTGTCAGCCAGAGATGACATCGACAGCACGACGACTTTGTTGGAGAGGATCGACTCCTTGATGTCTACGTCTGGGCTGTAGGTATTCACGATCCGCGAGTATTCGGAGTGTGCGAACGCCGAGAGCTTGGAAACCAGACCGCCCAGCAGGTTCTTGAACTGGGTTAGGTTCCACTGCTCCTTCACCTCGTCACGCCAGTAGCGCAAGTACGAGTGCAACCATTCCTTGCCGTCAGCATGCGCTGGTGAGTCGGATTCGCGGATGCTTCTGATCATGTCCAGCAGGATGTCGAAGTCAGACAGCAGGGCGATGATGTCCTTGATGTGGAAAGCCGGAGCGCCTGGCTGAAGCTTCATGGTGAGGATCGCCGCAGTCAGGGAATACCGGGCGATGTCCTTCCAGAACTCTTCTTTGGAGTTGGCCTGTAGGCGCATTGCCGTCGAGATCGAGGCGCGCGTGCCGCCGTAAAAGAACGGGTTGTAGGTGTGTGATACCTCAGGGAACTCGAAGTTAATCAGCTGGAGTTCGTCCAGCCGATTCGCTTCCTTCATCATCGCGTAGATTGCGCCTGAAAGGTCGGAGTCTGACTTTGCTTCGACCAAAATTAGGCCGGCCCCCTTGCGAATCTGCTGTTGGATGATCGCCAAGAGCAGCTCGGTCTTACCGGTACCGGTCGCAGCAAGAAGCGCCATATGCCGCGTCATGATGTCGTCGGTGAGCATGAAGGGGATCATGCTCGGATACGCCTCAATGAGGGTCTTGCGCACGGAGTCGGCCGTTGCGGCACCCTCTACGTTGTTGATTTCCTCGATCTTGGATTTCCACTCAGACCAGGGCATGGCACGCCCAAGAAAGGTCGAACGGCGAATGTCGCAGTCGGGGATCTCGTCCTCTGTGTAGGACTTGTCCCAAACGACCGGCTTCTCAGCTTCCGCCTGTTTCCGGTCCAGCACCAGCACCCAGAACGCTGTGGCGGCGGCAACGGCCAGGGTGATAGGGAGGGGCAGGAACGGGACTGCCGCACCGACCAGAGGCAAGCTGATTGCGATATTGCGCTGGCGATTGAGTTCCGCCAGTTCCTTATTCAGCGTGTCTTTGCGTACCGACTTGATCGACATCGTTTTCAATCCAATCAGGGATGCGTGTGCGGCATCGAGGTGTTTTGCGATCGGCAAAACCAACTTCCAACCCATCGAGCTCGCCGATGACGACAAGGCTTGTTTTCGTGGTGTTGATCAGGGATGCCAGAAGCTCGGGGCTGATAAGCGGGTGGTGCTCTTTGAGCACGACAAGGATGACCACTTCATAGATCCGGCCGCGGACGAATTTCGGAGGGACAACAGCGCCCTGGAATACGTCGACTCGCTTGCGCACCGAGAGGTCAAACTGTTGGCCGTTGCTGTCAGAAAGGCTGATAGCTTCGCTGGTGATCGAATTTGCTTTGAATACCGAGAAGGCCGGGTGGTTCTCATGGCAGAACACCTGCTTCACGACCACAGGCAAGCCTTGGAAAAGCTCCTTTCCATTGAAGGCAATGGGCGTGTCGTTGCTGGTGAATGCCTTGGCGATTGGCCTCGCAAGCCACTGCGTGAGGTCGCCACCGACTGACTGTGCCTTCGCGCTGGGTACGACAGTTCGAATGTCGAGCAATGGGTCGCACCCTAGCTGATCGGCAAATGCCTTGAGCAGCTCTGGGATGACCTCTGGAATCAGGTCGGCTTGGGCCTCAATCCAACTGAGTGGCCGGCGTGGGTCAAACTCGCCACCGGTTTGCCCAAGTGCGCCACTCCATAGACGGTTTGCAATCAGCCTTCTATCCGATCTGGCCGGCAGCCAAAAGCTTGCCTGGAGCGTCTTGTACTTGGGCTGCTCGAAGATCGTCTCGAACGGTTGGCCAATCGTCGGAGCTGGCAAATCGCGGGGGAGGCCCAGCATATAGATGCGGCCGCTTATGGGCATCGCGAGGATGGTTCTGTAGAGCTCTTCGGTACCGAAGGAATCAGCTCCCACGAGAAGCAGAACATCGGTTTCGACTGGGCGCTTGTCGTGAAATGCAGGAACCCCTGATGTCGGGTCTAGTCCGACCAGTGCGCCATAGGTGACAACCGGCGCGTCATCGCCGACCTGGCTGCTCAACTCTCGGGCCAGTTCGGAGGTATATGTGGCTATCGTCAGGTCAGCGCCATAAGCCTTCATCCAGAGAGTCATGCCGCGGGCAATCGCGAACTGGTCCTCGATGGTTTCACACTGAACCAACGCAAGGCGTTCGCTCAGCATCGTCTTGAGGCCGGCGGCGAGAGATTTTGCAGCTGCGCCCTTCATCAGGGGTTCGAGAAGGGAGATTGCCATGTTGTTCGAGGGAACAAGGTCGTCGCAGTCTTCTGTCGTGAATGTGCTCCATTCATCGAGCAGGGCAATCAGGCCTCTCTCTGCTTGGTAAATCTTCTTCAACTGGCACTTGCTGTCAGCCACGGTGATCACGCCAGCCACTGCAAGCTCTTTCACGGCATCAGCAATCAGCGGGCGCACCTGCTCGCGCTTGAGGTTGAGCAACTCCATCACGCCGGCGATCAGTGGATGGGCCTCGACGTAGCTATGACCGGCCCATGTGTCTCTGCGAAGGACAGCAACAACGGCTCCCTTCACTGCCGAAAGCGAAGCGTTAGGCACCCCAAAACGGTGAGCCAGGCGAAGTGCTGTCGCGAAGAGGATGTCGTCGAAGTGGACGTAGAGCAGGTACGGGTCAGATCTGAGGCGCTCATTGAGGTCTTCTGTAAACCCGATAATCCTCTGTAGGCCCGTCAGCTTATCTTCCGGTATGCCTTCGATATCAATCCTGGCCTGCGCCAGTTGATCCGCCTTCTGATCGCGCCAGATATCACCAAGCTTTCGGGCGTCTGCTTCGGATATCCCTGCCTCAGTGAGTCTTTCCGGGTGGCGGTCGAGAATGTTGATCACGTCTTCGCCGAAGAACCCGACGACTTTGTTCGTCACTGAGCGCGAGAGCTTGGCCAGTGAAGAAAGGTACCCTGGCAAGGATTCCACCGAAGACGGTGGCATAGAGCTGAAGCGACGTGCATTGAAGTCGGCATTCGGCGCGTCAGGCTCGAACTTGCCTTGCAGCACAAAGTCCTCGTAGAGGATTGGCATGCCGAAATCACCAATGGCGGTGAAGGTGCTGCCGTCAGTTCGCTTGAAGCGGCATATCGACCACGGGCTGTCAGGGTCGCTGTAGATGATCTCAACCAAGGTGCCACGCTCCTGCGAAAGCTCAGCTCCAACGCCCCCGATATCCGTCATGCTCAATCAGTCCTCGTGCCCATCGCCGAGCAGTCTGCCGCTGTTCACGCTGCGGGCCGCTTTCTTCGTCGATTTGATCGCGGAAAACACGGCTCGTTGAGATGAATCCAGTACGGCCGCGTTATCGGCATGCACATCGGGGTAGCGGCGAATGAGCGCGACCAGGATGTCGTAGTCCGCTACCAGATCAACAGCCGGCATGACCAGGTGGCTAATCACGAGGTGATCATCAAAAGCGGGAATCCCACTGAGCCCGTCAAATAGCCCGTCACCATTGGCGAACAGGAATGGTCGGAGCAGGCGGAGAATGTGGTCATGCCGGTCTTCAACCTTGCACATAACCTGTGAGGCGATGACCTTCTGCTCTTTCAGCGGTTTACGACTCATCAGGCCAGTTGCTGAGCTGAGGAAGTATCCGAGCATTGGCGGCCGGCTCTTTTCATCTTCAAAGCGCGGCAATACGAAGGCTTGAGCTTCTGGCGTATAGATCAGTTGCATGGGTGCGTTACCAGACTTGGTTAATCTTAATAGTGTCTTTGTAGTGTCCAAAACGACCCATGTTGAACGAAAAAACCCGCCGAAGCGGGTTTTTTCTTGATGACCGGCGAGGGTGTGAAGTTACGCCAGAGCGTCCTTCAGGGCCTTGCCGGCTTTGAAGCCAGGCACCTTGGCGGCGGCGATGGAGATCGGCTTGCCGGTGGAGGGGTTGCGACCCTCGCGAGCTGCGCGCTCTTTGACATGGAAGGTGCCGAAACCGATCAGCGTGACGGAATCGCCGCTCTTCATGGCATCGGTGATTACGTCGATCAGGGCGGTCAGAGTCTCGCCAGTGGCAGATTTGCTCTGCTGGGTCTTGGCCGCGACGGCATCGATCAGTTCGGACTTGTTCATAGGGGTAACTCCTGAGTGTTTGTGTTGAACGAGGGTGAGTATAACGAGCAGGCCGAGAAGTCCAACTCAAATAGCCCTTCCGGAAGCCAAGGCTCTGCGGGTGTGGTAAAGGATCAGATACACCCCGAGGATCAGCCACGAAGTCGAGAAGACTGTGATGATCAAGTTGAAGGTGACCTTCATGTCCAGGGTGATTGAGCTGAAGCTGGGAGGCGTGGTGGTCATCCGCATCTGCCCATCCCGGTAGGTGATGGCGCGAAGAAACTCCGGCCGATCAATGTATTTGACCGGGTTGCGCGAGAGGGCCTTATCAACCCATGGCAGATAGAGTGGCTGATACGTCCCGGCCGCTACCGTGCGTGCGAGGTCGCGCAGGCCAGGGCTTATCCCTGTAGCGACCGAAAGGTTTGCGGCCTCGGCTGATTTGCATCTTGAACCGTCACAGTCGCTGCTGGTGTGTGATGGGAAGATGGGGGTATGTGCGGCCAGCGGGGTCGATACCAGTCGGAACTGATCGTCAACCTTGCCGAGAATGCGGAGCCACAGACCTGCATCCTCACCTTCCATCCCTTCGATCCAAGCGTGCGCAAAGAACTCTGTTTGAGCAGCTGTGTCGAGCGTCGCCAGTAGCCTGCTCGATGCACTTGCTTTCATGTCCGCCACGTCACCGTGACAAACGGCCCCAGCAGGGCAGGTTGCACCGTCTAGTGCATAGCGCTCCATCGGCATGGTGAGCGAGACAGGAAGCGGGTCTTCGGAGTAACGGATCTGCTTGCCATTCACTGAGGCAAGTCCCGCATGCATGACGCCTTCAGCGTCTCGGGTTACCCACATGTGGTCGATTGCAAGAATGCGCAGCGCATAGGGGAGGTGGATTCGCAACTGCGGATCTAGGGCCCAGGCCTCTTCGAACTTGGCCTGATCGACTGGGCTGGCAGCGCAGGCTGAGCGCATGGTTTTGCAGGTCGCTGCATAGTCGTCGGCAGTGGCGGTACGTTCGAGCATGTCAGCAAATACTGTCTCCACCGGCTTGTATGAGACTTCGACGATCGATAGGTGGAACATGAGGGTGCTGATCAAGCTGCCCCAGATCATGATCGTTGCAAAGACCCGCGAAGTCGTCTTGGTCGAGCGCTTCAGGCACAGGCAAAGGCCGGCGATGGCGATCGCGACCTGGATTGGCACGACGAAAAGCTGTGCGTTCAATTCATGGAGGTTCACCCGGTAGTTCTGTGAGTACCACTCGGAGAAGTCATAGACATCAATTGCCTGCCACAGGATGAATGTCGCCGGTGGGATCGCCGCGAGTAGCAGCAGGGTGGTCTGCCTGGCTATCAGGTGGGCAACCATGAATACCACGAATGCGCGCAGTAGATAGTCGCGCAGGTCGAAGGTGATCGATACGAGCGATGCATCCCGAAGAATGCCGGGGATAAGGCCAAAGAGGGCGAGATATGCACCCCAGGCTAAAGCGAAGAGGAAAAGACGGCCGGGGCTTTGGGCCAGGTACGCGGTGATGGTCGCAAGTTTTAGGCTGCTGGAAGGTGCCGCAGAGGCCGGGGCTTTGGCGTTCATTCAATGTCCGGGGCAGGGGTGCGCCCGGATGATAAATGGCAGCCTTATGTCATCCCAGCCAAGTCGGACTCGTCAAATCACGGCAGAGAGGATGCTACCGGCGAACAGTCCTACACCCATGAGCCGGATGGCTTGCGGGTAGAACTCCATCTCAGCCTTCTTGCACAGGTGGGCAATGGGCAGGCAGAAGCACATGACCAGGAAGGTCCAGATCACGTTCGCAGCGGTCAATTGCTCGATCAGGGAGCCGTCAGCTCCTGCCGGAGAACCGAGCATCTGGGCGATCACCAGCGCGAGCACACTCAAAGCGCCAATCAGGGCCATGATCAGGTTAGGCGTAAAACTGAAAGGACCAACCTGAACGACCGGGGTGGAATCGTCTTCAGTGTGTTGATTGCGCATGTCTGTTCTCTCCTGCATGGAGCGGTTCTTCAGCAACATCATAGCACTCGCAAGTCATGCTGAATCAGGTTCGGACGCCTGGCTGTTTGCCAGCTTGGTCGCCGCTTCCCACAGGGCCGGGCAGTCTTCCGCAGTGCAGCCTACAGAGCTCATTGCTTCGAGAGAGCGTTGAACCGCCTTCCGGAAGTTCAGGGTGTGATTCAGGGTTTCGAATTTTTCTTTGGCCTCAACGGTCGACGCCAATGGCACGATCACGCTGACGCCGCTGTCGTCGACAACCACGTTCCAAGCGCTCGGGCTTATACCAGTCTGTCGCGTGGTCAGGAAGTCGAGGTGGTCAACCAGGCTGTGTGCTGCTGGCCCATAAATCGAATCGATAGCGGCGTTTCTCATCTTCAAACTCTGCGTTGTGGTGTCGGTAGCTTCAGTGTAACGGCGCAATCGGATGTGCTTTCAAGCGCGCTCTGTGACATCACTGCATTTTCGAACGGGGATCGCCTTGGAGCTGTCAGATATGTTGAGTCATCCTAGACCGAGGAAATCGTTGATGACCTCATCTGGTGGGTTGGGTGCCGAACAGCACACGGAAAGCCTCTTGAAGGTCAGTTTGGCCGCGCACCGGCTCCCAGTCTGGAGAGGCTGGAGTCTCTGAGGCGATCGACACTCCTTCGCGAGTAACCAGAAAGGTGCTTTGGGTTTTAAGGCTAAACAGCGCCGCAGCCGGCCCACAGTCTTGCTGATGCCGTAGGGCGCACAGCGATAGGCCATGCTTCATCCCTTCGAGGATCACGACTCTCATTGCGCGGTCGCGATCAGGCGCTTCACCAAACGCCTCGATGAATGAGTCGCCCAGAATGCCCAGCAATGGCATATCCACATCTCTTGATGCATGCGACGCCTGGCAGGCCCCCATCGAGTTACCCCTCACTGCTGTCTGCATCGAGCAATTCGTCCTCAGACATTTCGATATCTGCATCCTCTGCCACGTAGAGGCTGACTTTGCAGTTAGTGCACGTCACATCCACCCCGCGGAGCTTGTCTCCGGCCAGCTTTGTGCGAGCGCCACACTCCGGGCATTCGACCTGGGCGGCCCCGACATAGAGGACATCAACTTCCATCGGTCTCATGTGCTCTTGCTCCTTTTGGCCGGGGCACTGGATTTGAGTGATCAGGATAAGGGCAGCCTCCAGCATTGCCAGCCAAAGTGGGGTGTCGAAATCAGTGCCTCTGTACCAGATCTGTCGCTAGGGGAGTGTGGTGATGAAGGAGTGCTTGCATTGGATAGACGCGCACCAGGCGGCTGATATACTCAAACCGTTCTCTGCCTCTGACGTATGTCTTGGCACCCAGTGTACGGACTAGCTCTCTAGGACTGTTCACTGGGACCCGATGATTCCGCGCACTCGCGTCGTCATACGGGTCGACAACAAGGTCCAACCAAAAGCTCATCCGTTTCGGATCGAGCACAACCAACTCCCTCTATGGCGAGACTCATATCTCGCCATTCGGCTAGGTATTTGAGTTCTTGCACTCAACACCTGGCCCCGAGCCCAGGTGTTTATCAAACCTGTGTCTGTGCTCGGCAGACGGAGTAACAAAAAA
>Ga0247725_1000085_pt1 | contig 125585 bp, 134 predicted proteins | sample OKSTACKMCFT3sol_FD_183021 | JGI IMG/M metagenome (GOLD analysis project Ga0247725, IMG submission 183021) | Subsurface sediment microbial communities from gas well in Oklahoma, United States - OK STACK MC-FT3-sol | ecosystem: Environmental > Terrestrial > Deep subsurface > Rock core/Sediment...
AATAAAGGAGGAGGGGACACCCCCTCCTCCTATGCCGGTTCGTATAAAAAACACACCTAAATTACCCAGGTGAATCACTTACGATAAGGAATGTTATATGTTCAATTTTGGGTTTTTTAAAAAGCCGCCTGTGTCCCGCACTTACAGTCACGACGCCCTTGCCTTCATCGAAGCTAAGTTCGATGGACGAGTGTGGTCGCCTAACAACCAGTGGCGTGAGTTCCAAAAAGCCGTAGAGCACAGTGGTGTTATCACCGACTCTTCCTCCTACGTGAAGGCTGGTTTCCATGAAGAAGTTTATGTGGTACTCAACACCAAGCCGTCGATCAGCTTCGTTAGTAAGCTGCACGTCTTCCTCCGTTTCGCTAACGGGGCGTGGGGGGAGGTAGATCAGGCTGTGGTTAAACAAGCTTTGGTGCGGGTTTTGGACGACGATCTAGATCCCCACAAACTGGCTTACGAGATCTATAACCTAATCGACGACGACATGGAGTTTGGTGGGGCTATTATTGAAAACTGTAAGCTGTTGAAAGGACATCATATCCGTTTTGAATACAACGGGATCATGGGACGCGCTGTTACCAATGAAATGAGTATTCAGCAGATGTTTGCGCACATCGTGTCTCGCAACAGCATTCCGTCTACTTGGGGTGCGGTGAAAAGCAATTCCAGTTACTTGGAGTTGATTGTCGTTGGGTTGCTGGCGGGTCAAGCACATGCTGGTCACGTCGTGCTGAAGCTAATCCCTGAGGATTTCATGGGAATGTTTTCCTAGGTTCGAAAAATCCACAGGTCTATATTACTCAAGTGCAATAACTGCACTAAGGTTTCTAACAAAGGAATAAGTCATGGAAAAGCGTATTATTGTTTGTAACTCTGGTAGTGAGTATCTGTTGTCTGAAGAACCCATCGTAGCTGGGACTCGTATCTACGAAGCCGTGGCTGTAGGTCAGCCCGATAGCAACCCCAGTAGCTGGGGTCCTGGGATGATCTGGAGCATGCTCCAGACTCCGGTTGAGTTCGACCTCGACACTCTGGAAGAGGAGAACTACAAAGAAGTTGGTTTGGATCTGCTCCGCGTTGAGGCTAACTCAAGCGACACTCCGGCGTACCGCGCTTACATTCGCGGTGAAGTGTTCGAAGTGGATGACTCTACTGCGGCTCTGTTTTCACAGCAAAACAATACCATCCAGGTTTTGACTACTGAAACCAAGGAATTGTACCTCCTTCAACCCGGAATGTTTTCTGTGATTCCGGGACGGGTGTTGTGCAAGCTGTTTGCTGTCGCCGATCCTAAGGTTCGTGAAGAGTTCTTCCGCGCGGGCGTGGTGGTGGTACAGCATGATTTCTGTAAACCTTTGTGTGACTACCCCGCCAACAGTCCTTGGGGTGTAAATAAGATCGCGCAGCTCTCCACACCCGAAAACATCAGTATGACCGGTTGTATTGGTTTGGTGGCAAAATATACTCATTCGGCGGATGGCTTTGGTGTCGCCTACGAATACGTATGGGACTGGATGGAGCTGGTGGAGCGCGCAGCCAAAGAGATGGGACTGGATGTCGAAACCCACAAGATCGGGATCAGTCATGCTCTGTTCAACAACCAAGTGTTTGGTTCTGTTCGACTGATGCCGTTGCCTGTGGTAGCCGAACTGCATCGTCAGGTTTGCAGTAATCCTTTTGGTCTGTTCACTCAACCCCAGTCAAATGGTCTGGTGTTCCATAACAACCCTCACGATCCGAACCGTGGTTTTACTCAGATGGCTCCGCAGCGCAATCCGCACGAACCCTGGGGCCAGGCTCAACCTCGTCCTGTTTTCTAAGTAAAAAATTAATAGTCACGTCCAGGTGTGACTGAAGTAGTATACCCCTAACAAAACAATGCAAGGAAATTGAAAATGTCTAACGAAATCAAAGAAAACATCCGTACTGGCGCTGACAAACTGCTGGAACTGTTCAAACTCGGCGACGCTGGTGTTATCGAATCCACTGGCGCTTTCGAAGCGATCAAGAAAGACACCTACACCATGGATCAGGCCCGTGACTTCGTAGCCGACGTCGGCGTGTTCACCGAAATGGCCGCACTGGCTACCGGCGAAGTTGCCAACAAAGCCTGGGGTACCAATCCCGATCTGACTCAGGTCACCAACTCCCTGGAAATCGTGAAGGGCCTGAAGGTGGACGTCGGTGTTCAGCGTGACTACATGCGCATGGAAGGTAAGCCGGGTGAGCAGACTCAGGTTCCTGCTCACAACCAGGTTAAGTCCTCTGTGGTACTGGCCGTCTCCGGCGCTGGCATGAAACGCGTGCGTACTCACGTAAGCGGTCTGTTCCAGGACTAAACGATTACAGCCTAGCGCTAGATAGGGAGGCTTCGGCCTCCCTTCTATTCACTTTAATTTTTTGTTCTAGTGGAGTGGGTAGTGATACTTTCAACTAAAGTTTTAACTGTAGGTAACGATTCTAAACGCATCATTGCTCTAGAGAAACTGGTGGAAGAGTTCATTTCCGATAGTGTTCTGGAAGATACGGTAGAACACTACACTAAGCGTGGTAAGCAGATCCTCGTTATGTACGGGAAGGATTATGCTGGTTTCCTGAGTTATGTACATGTAAGGGGCGATGTCCACATCTCTGGGCTTTATGTAGCTAAAGCATATCGCGGTAAAGGGTTGGCTGGGGCATTGCTAGATTACTGCGTTCGGTGGTGTGGTAGAAATAAAGGTGGTAAGTTTATTATAGGGGTAGCAGCTGACAACACATCGGCTAAAAATCTCTACATCAAGCACGGTTTTGTAGTTAAGCAAACCGGTATCGAGGATGGTATCGAATTCAATTTACTGGAAAGAGTAGGAGACTAATATGCTGGATACTAAGATCGCAAAAGGAATTCTGGAATGTTTTCGTGCTAAATCCTACAACCGCGACGTGGAGTTCTTGACCGCTTGCGTGGTTGTGGCTATTGACACAGGTCGTCATCCGGTCAACCTCGACAATGCGTATACCACTTACCTGCGTTTGGCTGAGCGCAAGTACAGTATTTTCTCCAAACAGAAGTTTCGTGAGTTGGTTACTTACCTGTCTCCCGACGCTATGCTGGAAACTCGGAAAGCTATTCTGGTCGATGGGACTGCTATCGTCGTTACGACTGCTGTTACCGGCATGAAGCCTTCTGGTTGGGCGGATCGTTATCTCGATGAAGTAGCGGCGAGTGGGGCTCAAGAGGCTGTAGATGCGGTGGCCGAGTAAACGACATCGGTTAGTGGTGGAGTGTAAAAGCTCCACCGATATCACTACTAGCTACGAACAGCTCATGCCTCCTCGTGGGTGGTGTCGTATGCCTTTGGCTACTCGCAAGAAATGGCTAGAAGCTCGTCATCGTTGGGAGTTGTCGGTCTACATCGAGATCGAATCTGGTACTGAGGAGCGTGTGGTGGTGGTATCCACTCCTACGCAGTTGCGTGAAGTCAACCACGTAATCAGTCAGATCATCGAGGAAGCCGTAGGAAGCTCCACACAGGCTTTGTATGCTAAGGTAATAGCTCTTACAGTCTAAGGAGTCGAAATGCGTGTATGGACGATACAGATGGCTAAATGGCGCATGCTGAGGTTGACTGAGGTGCACCTGATAGACATCACTGTAAAATCTGGTATAAAAGCTCTGGCTCCGAGCTGGGACTTACTCCAACGCTATCGCTCAGATCCAGCTAGTATGGAGCAGACGTATCGTGAGGAGTTTGCTGAGTTAATGGTAAAGTCTCAGTCAGAACATCCTGAGATCTGGGATGACTTACTGAAGATGGAATCGATAGCACTGGCCTGTTACTGTAAAGCAGGTAAGTTCTGTCACAGGCACCTAGTAGCTGATCTGCTGGTAGAGTGGGGAGCTTCTAGAAACGTGGAAGTTAAACTGATGGGGGAATGGGGAGATGATCCTGGAACCGAAGAATGATGGAGTAGATCATATCAACGTTTACTCCAAAGGAGCTACTGAGTTAGGTCGTCTTCTGACGAACTTCTCTAGACACACCTTTACAGTACACGGGGAGAGTTTTAGCTCTCTAGAGGCTTGGTGGTATTGGGAGTTGTTGCGAGAAGCTGGAGTGGTACTGCGGTGGCGTAATGAGGAACTTCCGGTAGACGTAATGGCTCTTATGCTGGAGCTTAAGTTTACCTGGGGGGTTAACGCTAAAACGATCGGCACTAAGCTGACAGCGATGTACATACCTAACCGAGGTGCTCCTAGCGTGGAGTTTCGTAAGCGCTACGCGGAAGCTGCTGCTGAACGTTTACAGTCCGATCTGAAACTGATACGTTTACTGAGAGACTCTCACCTACCACTGGTACACTACTACTGGTACGGTCGAGCTCAGAAGATCACAGTCGTACAGGATCTAAAGCATCAATGGGTTCTGGGAGTGTGGTCTGATTTCCGTAAGCAGTTGCAAGATGAGCTAAACTCAAACTGAGGGGGAGTGGGGTAACCCCACTCCCCTATTCTTTTTTTTTCGGAACGCACTGAATCTCAGATACATATTACTTAAGTGCAATAAAGCTATAATGCTTTTCAATCCCTTAAGGAGGGAAGTAAAATGATCAATTTCTTAAAAGATGTTGGGTACGTCATCCGAGCCACTTACTGGTTCCGCATCATAATGGCTCGAAATGGCTATAAGACTCTCCCACTTAGAAAATGGGAATCGCGTCCCATAGGGTGTGAATATATACAGATCACCATACTGACACCTCGCGGTAATCTACTCCCACAAGAAGTAGTGGCGGCGTGGACACTGAAAGCCTCTATCGAAGAGTGTTTGGAAATGCTCTCTCAACACGGGTTACTCTGGACTGCTGGTGCAGTCCAAGCTACTAATGTTGGTAAATACAACACACATGCTCTAGCCGAATGCATGAAATACAGAAATTACATGTTAGCCTAAAAAGGGATTTACAAAATGACTATCACTGAAATCAAAGCAATGCTGTTGGAGTCCTCTCTGAGTGAGCCACAGCAGGTTAGTTTACTGAACCGGATTGAGCGTGCTAAGCGCGTAATCGTTTCCGTAAGAGGTGGTCGTTGTCGGAAGATCACTAACGGACTGGCGGGGAAGATGTCTCCACTGGATCACGGGGCTTGGTTCTATCGGACACAAGGTCAGTTGGCTATCGTAGAAGCCAAACGGATAATGGTCGATCGGGTGTTGGTTCCTTCGGTGTTCCTGGAACTGGCTTTCGTTCGGGTCAAAGAAAATAACAAATGGGTCGACTAAAGGACTGAGGAGGTCCTATGGGTGTCGTGACACTTAGTGGGACCTTTGAGTCCATCTTTACACGGAAGTTTGTAGTGGAGCGTACTGAGATACTGAGCTTAGGTAGCTTGGCTCGTACGCTTCAAGAATCTTTAGAGGCGATGGGATTGCGAGCTACTGCTTCAGCATACCCACCAGAGCGCCGTAAAGGGGCCTTGGTGCTCTCTCGAGGTAATCGGAGTGTGTATGTACACACTACAGTCAAAGATGCCGACGATTACTTCCAGGAGCTTCGTCCTGTAATCTTCCGTTCCATTCCGGTAAAGGGATTGGAACTCACTGCGATATTTGGAGAATAAAGTCATGAACTGCTTTCGCACTGATAACGGAACACACATCTGGAAATGTGGGATCTGGTTGATAGGTAGTAATGGTAAGGATATCTTGCTGTATTCTACTCTTCCGCATGATGCTATTCCGGTAGATCAAAACCACCCCGTAGGGATACGTAATGCGGTGGACTATCTTCAGTCCAACTACCCCAATGGGTTTGCACACAACCTGCTTACTGAGCTTTACTACGTGAAGCTCAGGGAGTTTCTGAAAATAGCAGAACAGCCTTTGCGTTACTGCTACAGTAGCTACTGGCAGACCTGGTCTAGACTGGTAGCTGAGTGCGATGGGAAGTACGTGGAGGTGAATCTGTCGCCTCTTAACGGCTGGAGTTCTAAGGCGGGACTGGATCACGTACTTGGTGTTCGGGTACGCTGTCACTGTACTCCTAAGACCCCTAAAGACATCGTGACTGACCAACTACCACCTTACCTGCTCGAAGAGATGCGCGAGCACCTGGGGGCTGAACTCACTCAGTTTATGCTCACAGCTGATTTCGTAAACCTTGTTGACTGGCAGTCTTACCGTAAAGCAAACAACGGTGGGGCTAGTTTTTACCGTATTGCAAAAGGAGTTCCTTGTGTCTAATACAAACACTATCGACTTTACAAGCATAAAGTCTTATATTCGTTACAACGTTATAGATTCCATGGTAGTCACCTACTGTTGTCCCATTCGACTCCGAGAGTATCCTCAGTTACTGATGATGGCCCGCAAGTTGGGTGTGGTCGTTACCTCACACAGACCAGAAGGTAAAATGTTCACCGCTCTGTGTAAGTTAAAACTATCTGGAGAGGTGTTGGTTTGTTATCCCCGTAAACCCCTGAATCTGTATCAATTCAAACAGAACGTCCGGATGCTGTTTAATCTCATGCAATCACTTCGCCCCGATATTGGGGCGTTGTCCGACATGGAGTTGTGATGAAATTACCTTTGAATAAAATTCGTAAGTTGGGACTGCGTGTAACCACTCAAACCCCAACGACTGGAGAGATGATAACTCTTGCATTGGATAGTGATAAAAATTCATTCTACCTTATCGCTAACCGTGCTCTGAGCATCGACAGTTTCAGTAAACGGGTAAGTGTAGTTCTAGGATTGGTTGGTGGTATGATCGACCCGTTGTGGTTTGGTTACACTCCTTACCATCCGGAGTTAATCCTGAGACGTCAAAGATTCATGAAGGGAGGGTTGGGAATTGAACAATCGTGTAAATCTGTATCTGGTTGAGGATATTCAGGCTATACAGCTGGCTATGTACTACCGAGCTGCTCGTAAACTGGGTTTGGTAGTTAGTACTGTCGACACTCTACCAGGTCGTAGTTTGGTGCATCGCACTCCTACAGGGGTGGAAGTAAACGTCTATGCTAAACGACCGATGTGTTACCGACGGTATCTGCGACGGTTTAATAAGCTGGTTGCTCTATTTCCCAATCCAGTAGATCTGTCGAAAATGTTCTAAGGACATAAAAGGAGGAGGGCGCGAGCCCTCCTCCTCTGTTCTTTTTTTTTTTGGATTACTGACGGATGAACACCTGAGCAGCTTCTTCCATTTGACCCATGTATCCGTTGTTGTGGCGAGCCACTTCCGGATCGATCTCTTGGATAAAGCTCGGAGCCATGTTCGGGTTGACACCGGTCCGTACCATCTGATCCAGCAGTTTCTGGCAGTACAGACGTACGCCGTAACCATACTGAGTCAGAGCAGTAAACGGAATGCTCAGCTCGTTGAGCTCACCACCAGCAGTCAGGTCGCGAGAACCTTCGATAGCACCGGTAGTGGTCGGACGCATGTTGGTGCAGACCCAACCTTCGATTACACGAGTACCTGACGGGTCAGTCTCGATGAAGGCACAGCTTGCGCCAGTGTACTCCGGCAGCAAGTCGATGTTCCGAGCCAGACCACGAGATACAACCATCGGGGTCTTGGTGCTGGGGTCGCCTACCAGATACAGGATCCAACCTTCCAGCAGATGCTTGAAGGGTTTCCCGTATTTCTCAGGCCAGGTAAAGGTCGGCTCAGAACGCTCACGAGTAACGTTCGAGGGATCTTGTTGCATTTCACCGGCACCGCCGACTGCAACTTCCTGGTGCTCTACAGTCAGCGTAGCACGCAGACCTTCGATGCGAGTGGCGTGACGCTCGAACATCGCCTTCAGTGCAGAGATCCAAGCGTCCGGATCCGGAAGATCCAGGAAACCGCGAGGAGCCTGCAACATGATGCAGATGAGATTACGGCGGACGTAGTTAGCGTCCGCGTTGTGTACGGTCAGGTCGGGCATGAAGCCTTGTTGGCCAGACTCGATGATGTTAACCATCGGAGAAGTAGCCTGGGAGGCAAACCCGCGCTGAGCCGCTAGGATGGACTCTTTAGTACTCATTGATCAAGCTCCGATCTGCGGTGGGCCACAACAGTGAACGAGGTCACTGTCTTCATGTTGTTACCGTACACGTGGATCTTACAGGTTTCGCTGTAACCACGTTGTTCGTCGTACTTGGTTTCGTAGGTATCGGGAACGATCACTACACGCTCGTCGAAACGATCTTTAACCAGTTCACGAACACGACGGTTGATCCGGTCAGCGCGCTGAGCCGGGGTCAGATCAGAACGACCGGTGAAGTCACGCCACACACGGAAGTTGACCTTCTGAACTTCCACGCAGATGATCATGTTGATCAGAGCATTCAGGATACTGGTATCGTCACGATACACAGTCTGCATGCCAGCGTAGAAATCAGAACGAGTGTCGTAGGACTGAGCCCAGATCATCCCGTTATCCCAGTCTTTGATACGGTTCGGATCAGACTTCCAAGTGGTCTGGAGACCCTTGAGCAGTTTGACTTTGTTGTTCGGAGTAATGTCAGCAGCAAAGCGGCCTTTCATCACACCGTCACCGGAACCACAGTACTGAGACAGAGCGTACGCGATTTCGAAGGTGCCCGGAACCAGCTTCTTCCAAGCGGAGTTGATCAGGTAACCCGACTGACCTACGATAGCAGCACGTACCACGGAAGTACCGTAGAGTTCAGCTTCAGGGAACTGCTCTGCGGCAGTGCGCAGCGCGATCGCCATACTGGACTCGGTAGCCTGGTCGTTCTGCTTGAGCGACACGTCCTGAGTGGACAGACAGACCCAAACGTCTTTACGAGCGCCGAGTACTTTGAGCATCGACTTCTTGGTATCGATGTTAAAGCCGGTATCGACGTAGACAGACTGCGGGAACCGCGCGATGTCCAGGTACTGGTTGGCCAGACCGCCGAAGTTATCGAACTGCTCTTTAACAGAGACGTTGAACGCTTCGTCAGACATTTCGCCATCAGCACCGCCTTGCAGATACTGCACGGAGGTCTCGCTGAACACCACACCGCCGTCCAGGGTACCCTGTACTACCAGTGAGTGGAGTGGGTTGTTGTAAACATCCCGACCAGTCAGTACGTTAACCAGGTACTTGGATTCCGGAACATCCGGCCAGGTAGGTTGCAGCGCGTGCTCTTTGGAGTAGATCTTGGCCAGTACGGCGTCGACGTTAGCCTGGTACACGTGGAACTCACGCAGAGGACCGTAGATCGGCGCGAAGCCAGAGGTCGGGTCTACTGAACGGTAGCTCGGGATCACTACGTCATCCGCGTGGTATTCGCGGTTGGTACGATCGTCGTAGGAGTTCGGACGCAGGGTGAAGTCCACGAAAGGAGCGGAGTTCAGATCCTGAGTGATCACCGGGGTGCTGCGAGCATTCGGACGCTTGAGCATCTGGAGACGATACATAAACGCACCCAGGCGAGTCATCAGAGACTCATCGGCCGGGGAGGAACTACGCAGGGTAGGAGCCATCAGGCGCACACCTACGTTGTCGCCGTCTTTACCGAAGTGGGCGTGATCCAGATCGAAGAACGGATAGAAGGTAGACTTCTCACCAGCACTGCCGGTCAGAGTCCCTTCTTTGGTAACGCCCAGACCGATACCATCGGGGTTGTCTTCAGTACCAGGACCGATGGGTTGCACGGACCACTTGACGATCACACCGGGACGGGTTTCACCAGTATCGACCGGTTGACCGTCTTGACCCAGTTTCAGAGAACCGTCGGGATTGCGTTCGTAGATCTTGACCACAGACTCCACGACCTCAGCGCCGAAACGCAGATTCGGACGCTTAGCACCAGTCGGGATAATACGCTGATAAACAGCGGACTGACCGGACTTGAGGAGAACCTCGTTGATGAAAGCTGTGGAGTGGTTGGCGTATGGACTGCGATAGTTCAGTGCATCGTCGCCGAAGATGCGCTTAGCATCCGCCGCGTTCAAGTGCAATGCATTCTCGTCGCCACTGGGAGCGTAAAGGAATACGTGAGGGAGGAAGATAGGGAGCTGTTCCGGCTCCGGATCTACACGTCTCCCGGAAACGTCCTGGATGCCTTCGAGGATGGCAGCCGGAGACGCGTTTGCGTAATTGGACATCGTTGACTCCTTGATCAAGGGTTCAGTAGTTCGTACTGAAAACACTTAAAGTGGCACGAAACCGCCTTAAGGGTATTTATAAGAACACATAGCACACCTTTACCAAAATGGTATGGTTGTGCGTATGTATCCGGGACGCACGTCATAGAGATTAACGTTTATTAATACTACTCTCTTCATTTATTTCCCAGGAAGGTAAACCATGTTGCTGAAAACACCATACGACGCACCGGTCATGAAAGCCTATGACCTCAAAAAAATCCAATCCCAAGTAGCTGAAGCCATCGTAGCTGGTGAGTATGCTAGTCGTGAAAAACTCGACGAGTCTGCTGCTATCTACAGAACTCCTAATCCGATGTGGGATTTTGAGCTGGCTAATGACGTCGTGGCTATCGTGAAAAATACTGACTGGAAAACCACAGTCGATCCTTTCCCTATTCCTTTTAAGATGCGCACTGCTGCTGGTAAAGAGCTGTACGTCCTGGATGCTCGGATGTACACAGCTCCGGCCAACCACTACCGTCAGTACGGCATTATGCACAACCCGTCTGAGATTGGTGTGTATTCCGACATTATCTCTTGGATGCGTTGCTGGGATGCCCGTGAGGGTGGTGACATTCGTCGTGTGCATGACTACGTGACTGGTACTTTCGCTAACTGGATTGCCAGTGCTGTTTCCAGGATCACTGGTGTGAACGGTGGTGAGGATTACGATATCATTCGTTTCCTGGCAGCTTACTGGTTCCAGGCTCAGTTCTCTGAAGTACCTTACGAGGTTACTGTAGAAGAGCGTCTGCGGATGCGTCGCGTAATGACCAACTGCTGGCCTCGCCCGGATTCCGTGGTAGATCTGCAAACCAAGGACTTCGGTTACATCGGAAACCTGGAAGACTTCCTGGAAGCGGTTAAGAAACAGCTTCCTAACAATCGTCGGGTACACATGCTCAACCGGGCTTACTTCACACAGCAGATCGCCAACAGCTGGCGCGGCTTCCATGCTGGTGTGATGAGCAACGTGGCTATGGAGTATCCTCCTTTCTTTATCGCCATGTACTACTACTCGCTGACCAACGGTTGGGCTAAAGATGTTGGTTTGGGTAAAGTAGCACAGAACCTGCGCGATACTCAAAAGCGTGCAGACTTCCTGGCCTCCTATCGGAGAACTATCAATGTCTGGAAACAGCCGTAAATTTCTATCTGATTTGGTAGCGCATGCTCGAGCGAACGTGTGGTGTACTCCACGCCAAGACGAGCAGGCTATACTCAAACTCACTAGACTGACCCCGGATTTCGGGGTCTTACGACGGTTTGCTCTAGACTGGAATTCATTGGACCTGCCTGAGTCAGGTCCTTATTTCCATGTCTATCAAATCGGTTCTAACCTTCCTACTGATCTGGGGTTAGGTAACGTAGGACGTGAATGGAAGCGAATGGATCAGATTTGTAAAGATGAGTTGCTGTATGCTGATCTCTACGAGTCTGACGGATACCACTTGCCTTTAACAGGTGCTTGGTTCTGTCGTACCGACAACCAGAATTTGCTGTTGGCTGTACGCATCCATCCTAAACTTCCAGATCTAAACCAGAACTCAGTTTATCTGCGCTTGTATTCCAGTGCTTGGTTCCGAGTGGAGTCTAATCCCACTGCACCTCACGAGATCCGAGTGCGTGGTGGGGTAATGACTAGTGTTCCTGAGATTACCACCATTATCACCGAATACAACTCCCTGGTGGGTTTAGGTCGTGTGGGTGTGTTCCTGTACTGGAACGGTGTGTGGGTTCGTAACCTAAGAGCTGCTTCGGTAGCTATCGGTGATGTACTGGAGTATGTTTACGATTCTAGTGTTTATCGTTCCGTAGGTGTGGAGCTGAAGAACCTGGATCTGTTCACCAGTATTATCGACACCACCAACAAATACCTACTGCATGTTCCGAAGTCTGAAAACAATCAGATAGCGTATCGTGACGACGTGGAGGTGGTGGTACATCGCCTAGCTGCTGATGGAGATACTGAAGCTGGACTGTATTACCATCGTAACAATGAAAACGGCATGCGGATGGTTACTCATAACGACTATTCGTTCCCGGTGCATCATGTTACTGCTGTAGCTAACCGACTCACCCCAGCAGCTCCTATCGACGCTGTAGGGGTGCGTGTGTACTTCCGTCACAGTGGGTACGACCGTCCGTTAGTGTTTGAATCCAACCGCATACACGAGCTCTACAAGCTCAGCGACACGCAGATCCGTCAGGCGATGACTGGGATGCATGCTACTTTACCAGAGTGGCAAGCAGCTCATCTCGAGAACTCCTGGTACACGTATCTGATGCGTAATACCTTCGGTAACTTTACATCCGATGATGTTATCCGTGCGTACGGGTATAACGCGATGTCTGTTCTAAGTGGGATGTCTCCCATGCCTCCTCGTAAAGACGAATCTAACTTCCCCGTTCCAGTGGGGTGTGAGGCTCGGGTTTGTGGTGTGTACGAGTATAAGGATGGGGTACTGTCTGGTGTGGTGTCTGGGTATATGGGTGTTTCCTATACTCCCAACTACACCGGGACTAACTTGGTGGAGTATGTGCAGGCCGAACCTACTAACATAGGGATCGAACAACCAGGTACGATGTGGGTACTGGAAGATGACCTAGACTATCGCGTGTATCGCACGCCGTCTGGGTATCTGCCGGGTAAACGCAAGTGGGTGGATGTTACTGAGTTAGATGTAGTCCAAGAAGACTGGCCTGTGGTGGAGGTTAAGGATACTACTGGTATCTACGACTACTGCTTGAAAACCGATGAGCGCTTCGTTACTTATGCTTTTGATTTCAATCCAGTGGATCGACTGTTTAAGTTCGATGTCTTCCATTACACTGAAGATGGTGGTGTGGCTACTATGGAGATTCCTCCGGGTAGTTTGGAGCTGTGGTTGAACAACCGTCGTTGCATTCGGGATCTGGATTATCACGTAGAGTGGCCTACTGTCGTGATTACCAACAAAGAGTTCCTGATAGAAGGCGTAAACCGTGTTCGGGTACGCGCTGTAGGGTTCTGTACTGCCGACGGGGAGTTGGAACCATTAGGCGACTTCGGTTACGTAGAGAATGGACTAGTGAGTGTTAATAACCGGTTTAACATTCGGGATGATAAATCCCAAGTCCACATAGTCTACGGTAAGGTATACGATCGAAGTGTACTGAAGTTCTCTGAAAAAGACTCTGGGGTGTATCTCGACAACGTACGAGAGGGTGCTCCTTATCTGTGCACTAACAACTGGGTGCCGGTGCGTGGGGTAGGGGCGGAGCGCTCTGTGAAACTCTACCACGCTGCGCTGGAGCTAGATACCAGGGTCGAAGCTTATATGTCTCGATACCTACCACAGCCCTCGCGACCGAACTCTCCAGGTATCCCTGAGTTTTACCAGCTTTACAGTCCGTGGTTCAGTAAGCTGACCTGGGATCTGAAACTGGGATTACTGCGGCCTGAAGAAGTCACGACCGACAAACAGCTCCTAGATGCCGTAAAACGCTACGAGGAGTTGCTGGGGTACGATCCCCTCAAGACTGGTGTAGACACTCACTACGTGGCAGTACACCCGCACTCATCCCACAACGTGGTAGAGGTTACTGGTGAGCAGTACGACGTACTGCGTCGAGCTAATCGCCTGGTGTTCAACAACCAGCTTCTGCTGTCTCAGTTCTATCACTTGGTTTAAGGAATAGGAAATGTCTGAAAAACAACCTGTATACAATCCCCATCGTGGATGGCGGGAATGGTTCCTTCCGGAAACCTGGACGGGACCTGGTGGTAGTGGCGTTTACGTGCCTAACGTAAATGACCGCTTGTTCTCTTACGAGAAAGGTTTTGAGCGTGTTACATGGGTTGAGGATACCTATCCTCACCGCTACACCTCAGAGCCGTGGAACCCTCCACGTAAAGCGGAGGACATTGAAGGCCTGGATCTGCTGCGTGGTAGTGGTCCTGGGTATCGTAGTGAGTCTTATCGTTTGCTGGTAGACGATTCTCAGATGCCTGCTCGGGCTGCTGTGAAGGGCAGTGCGTTTGTAAACGCACGAGACGCCTCTTACGCTAAACTGTTCCGTGGTAACGACTTCGAGAACGGTGAGGTAATCTCTAAGTTCTTCGATGACTCGATGACACTACTGGGTGAGAACATTCCGCTGGAACTGGTAGCGATGCCTGATCACCAGAACTACGGAGTGAAAACTGTCAAGCCCTTCCACATCACTCACTCGCTCACCGAACGGGAAGAAGTTACTCTGGTATTCTACGGAGCTAACAACCGTAAGTTGAGTGAAGCCAACCTGTTGGTAACTAAGACAGGTTTCGTGCGTGGTATCGAGGCTGGTCAGCGTTACATCACTGACCTGGAACTGATTACTCCGTGGCGGGACGTGAACGATCCGAACCTCTTGGTGTTCCCTGTGAATATCACGATGTCCAGTATCAGTTTCTTCGCTAAGGCTGTCTACTCCGATGGTACTAAGTCTAAGAACCTTCCGATCGACGGAACTAAGGTGCGATTGGATGGTTTGGATTCTTATCTGCCGACCAACACTGGTGATCCGGTGAATCTGGTACTCTCGTATCAACTCGGGCCCAACGAGAACGCTTACGGGATGATTGGTATTTCCAACAACTTCCCGAAGGTGTATCGTGCTGTGACTGGTCCTGTACAAGGAGCTTACTCCGTACGTCTGTTCGGTTTCCCTTGCTGGAACCGAGACATCAGTTCTTACGAGCTGCATTGGTTCTTGTACAACCTCGATCGAGATCAGTGGTACTCTTGCGATGACAATGTCGAGCTGGCTCAGAACTCTCCTGCTTTCGATGGTCGGAAGTTCGGTGAAATCCAGGATATGACATTCGTCGTAGACCTCAGTAAGATCGATCGTCGGTTTGCTTCGTATCGTCACGAGCAGAAGCTCAGACTGACGCTCAAACGAGCTTACGACGCCAACGAGGAGCTCTGGGAGCTGTATCAGGAAGTTGGTCAGAACCCAGGGTACGGTAAAGGACTGGCTGCGCTGTTTACTCACGTCAGTGGTGCTAACTACACCGTGCGGTTAGACAGTGGGTTTACTCTGCTGGATGACTGGTTGCAACACGTCTACTACGACGTGAAGCCTATCATCAATCCGCTGGTAGAAACCAAGCCACCTCGTCCTACTCACTTCGTACTGAACACCGGTTCTGTTACGCAGGAGTACACTCTGGAAGCATGGAACACCGAACTGGTGTCTGTGCAGGAAGTACGTCCTGGCGAGAACGTGTATCTGCACTGGATTCGTCGTGATGGTAACACTGACCTGCAATTGGGTGTGTCGGCTATCCCGGTAAACCACGCCACAACCGTTTAACGTAATACGGAGGAGGGGGACTACCCCTCCTCTAAGGAACGTTTATGATTCGATTTCACAGTGACTGGGCTAAGTACCCTGACGCGATACCACATTTATCCACCAAGAATAAGTCGTTCCTTAACATGGCGAAGCTTTATCGCGACATGGGTAAAAAGAATGCTTACTTCTTGTTGGCTTTACATCAGCCAGAACTACAACACCTAGATCCTCACGCCGATGATCTAACAGAAGATGAAAAATTCAAGATAGGTATTGAGTGTAAATACAACATCTGGTATTTCTTGCGGGAAGTTGTACGCATACCAGGTGGTGACCACGGCGTGCCTTTCAACGCCAACCGGGGGAACATAGCTCTGGTGTGGCTGCACATCTGTAACGTTGACGTGGCGCTGATACAACCACGTCAGACTGGTAAGTCGGTTTCGACCGACGGCATTATGCTCTGGTTGTTGTATTTCGGTAACTACAACAAAACGATAGGACTGATCACTAAAGACCACTCCCTGCGGGTAGGTAACGTTGAACGTCTGAAGAAGTTCAGGCAGTTACTACCGACGTATCTGTACTCAGTAGCTCGTGAAGACACTGACAACCAGATCGAGCTTACCAACATCAAGATGAAGAACAAATACGAGACAGCTGTTGCTCAGAACTCTGAGATGATGGCTAACAACGTATTTCGTGGTAAGACGCTCCCGACTATCCAGTGTGACGAAGGCCCGTTTATTCCTTGGATCAGTATCACGCTGCCTGCGGCGCTGGCGGCTACTACTGAAGCTTCTCAGCAAGCAGCTCGTGAAGGGAAACCTCACGGTAACATCTTCACTACAACCGCAGGTAAGAAGGACGACCGGGACGGTAAGTACATGTACTCGCTGATCCACAACGGTCTCCCATGGACTGAAGACTTGCTGGATCTGGAAGATCGTGAGCAGCTCCATCAATTCATCAAAGCAAACGTACACGCCGATGAGAACGGGGTGCGTCGGATGTTGGTAAACTGTACGTTCAACCATCGTCAGCTAGGCTTTACTGACGAGTGGCTCTACGAGCGGATCGGTAAGGCTGGTGGTACTGAAGATCAGATCAACCGTGACTGGTTTAACGTTTGGACTAGTGGTACTCAGAACTCTCCGCTTAGTATCAAACTCAACGGCATCATTAAAGACTCTGAGCGCGATCCTCTGCGCACTGAGTTCACCAAGGAGGGTTACGCTATCCGTTGGTACGTGGAGCCGTCAGAACTCGCTACAGGCCATTATTTCATGGGTCTCGATACTTCCGAAGCATTGGGAGGTCAGAACGATGACATTGCGATGGTTCTAGTAGACATTCGTGATATGTCTGTAGTGGCTCAGATGTCTGTGAACGAGACTAACCTGTTTAACTTTGCTAACTGGTTGGCGTTGTTCCTGATCGATCATCGTAACGTAACGCTGATACCTGAGCGTAAGTCTTCTGCTACTAGCATCATCGGTTTCGTATGTCTGATCCTGCAACGCTACGGCGTAGATCCTTTCGAGCGGATCTTCAACCACATCGTACAAGATCAGCATCAGCATCCTGAGAAGTTCAAAGAGATCCAACTGTCCTTGAGTCGTCGTACTGAACTGTTCTACGATGATTTCATCAAGTACTTTGGTTTCGTAACTGGTTCCAACAACCGGGACGAGCTCTACGGGAATACGCTTCAGAACGCCGCTAAGCAAGCCGGGCATTTGGTAAGGGATAAGATCCTAGGTGGTCAGATCCGTGGTCTGGTGGTGCGTAAGGGCCGTATAGACCACGCTGCTAGCGGACACGATGACTGTGTAATCGCTTGGCTGCTGACTCACTGGTTGGCTACTCAAGGTCGCTACCTCGAATACTACGGTGTAGATACTCGTCAGTTGATGAAGTTCGTGACTGAAGAGAACCGTACGCTAAACGAAGTAGAAGTACGTGTGAAAGAAAACCAGGCTAAGATGAAGCAAGAGATCGAAGAGTTGGTACAACGCTTGGGTAAAGGTGGTAGTCCGATCGAGCAGATGCGTATCGAGCATCGGTTGAGATTCCTCTACCCACAGGTATCTTGGACTGAAGGTAGTTACTCTTCTGTGGATGAGTTGCTGCGCAGTATCAAAGACCAGCGTAAAGTCAACACTCGGATGAACTCACTGAATCGAGGGACTGGGTATCGTCCTGCAAATCGTGCTTGGGATTCCAATACTCAAGTGTTTGGTATGCGTTGAGCATAAAAGAGGAGGGGCTTGAGCCCCTCCTGCTATGTCGTTAGTCAATCATCGCTTGTAATACTCTCTGGTGAGCGTACGAAGCACTACATACAAAAAGATGGCCGTACGTACCGCTGCAAGTACATCGCGGTTAGAACTCGATACAGCCTCTTTTACGATGAGGTCACCTTCGTTACGGATTTTGAGCACCACTTCGTTTACAGAACGAGAAGCTGTGTACATAAACCGAAGTTTAGAGATGATCACATCGAGTTGAGTAGCTCGATAACCTTTGGACTGGATGTAATCGAAGGCATGGATCAGTACATCGTCCACTAGCTCTACGATAAACGGGTACTTCTGGTTACCGTAGTTGGCTTGTAGGAACTCCAGTCCTTCGACGATGTGTTTGGTATCCACACCAGTCATGGCTTCTGACACGACTTCTACTAACTCTGATTTGATAAACGAGTTACGATCTTGCAGAACCGATTGTAGGTACCTACGATAGATTGTAAACGCGTTTGCCTTGTCCCGCAGTACTACCTCACCCTCAATCTCTACTGTGTTGCCACGCGCGCTTATACGAGCGTTACGGTCACGTACGTTGTAGAACTCAGCAGTGAGTGCTTTTACTACTTCACGTATACGAGACTGGATGTCGTTCACCATGTACACGATAGCTTTGTCTGAGTCGTAACGTGTGTAGGTTTGGAAGTGTAAGCCTTTAGGGGAAGTGATCAGTTCAGCACGTGCTTGGATCAAGGCTTCCCAGCTACCGAAGACTTTGATGTCGAACTTCTTAGACAGCGAAGCATAGGTAGCCAGAGCTACTTCACGATCAGCCGGAAATGGGAAGTAGTGCGCCATCAGACTCGATACGAATTTGTAGTGCATGATCTTGATCAGATCGATCTTGGCTTGCTGCTGCTCTTTAGGAGAGATCTGTTTGGAGTTGTGGATCTGGTAGAGTAGCCAGATGATCGACTGGTTCATTGCATCCGAAGACACTACGAAGTTAGGGTCGATACCTTCAGCTGATTTTACAGCTCTTCCTAACTGGATGTCGTCACAATCCAATACGTCGTCAAACCAAGCTAGACGGTCGTCTTCTGTAAAGCGTACAGGATACACTCCTATAAGCGGATTACCGAAGAACTGGATGTGATCCGCATCCTTAGTCACAAAACCTAAAGCAAAGCGTCTAATCGCTTTACAGAGCTTTAGATCGTACTTCAGGTGACCTAGGTGTTGTTCGAATACTGGACGTAGGCTACACAGTCTAGAGTCGTACTCTTCTAAACTGAGTTCCCATTCCCGTTCGAAGCGGTGTTCGAATGATTCATTACTCCAGACCAAGTCTGCGAGTAAAGTGTTGTCGAGGAGTTCCTCGAGACTAGGCGTTAAGTAATCTATCATCTTAAGGGATCCCATTGGTTTTCAAACCCATATTATCTCAGTGTAATCCAACTAATAAGGGCTTTTAAAATGTTCTACGCTAACACTCCGATCACTAAGTGGTCTCGCATTCAAGACATCAAATTCCCGATGGTAGTACAACACCATCTTCCTGGTAACTGTTTTACTGCAAACTACCACGAGGGTCACTACAACCTGATCACTCGTCAGTTCGCTTACGAAGACAGCGGTATGGCACGTGCTGTGCTGAACTGGCTGGGTACTGTGGGTATCTCCAACGCCACTACAGTAACGTTCGATATCCAGCATCGTCTGCTGACTACTTCTCAGTCCAGAGAGATGGTTATGGATGAGATGTTGTTTGCAGTTCCTACATTCGAACTCAACGGATGGTTGGTGCGTATCTACGACCACAACGGTGTGGTGACTTCTCCTGAAACAGTAGAAGAGTATCTGATTCCGAAAGTAGAGGTACACGACGACCTCGAGCTGGAACATCAGTATCGCTGTATTGCAGAACTGCGTGGCGTGCTGGGCTTCTACGTACACGCTCAAGACGGTGAGGTATACAACCTGCCGGTACGTCGCTGGTTGGCTGTGAAAGGCGACTACGATCGTCGTAGCGGTACTCTGATGGTACGTGGTATCGAAGATCCTAATTACATTGGTCGCTTCAATACCAAAATGAACCGGGTACTGGAGAAAGCATTACAGGACAGTCCTGCAAACCTTGAGTTTCAGGTTTCCTATTCCAGCCTGGCTCGTCAGATAGATGGTCGTGTGAATATGTTCGGACTGCGCTACGACGGTCATAATCCTGACACTTCTAAAGATCATCAGCTGTGTGGGGTGTTCTGATGCACTTACGAGCTACACTGAACTTACAACTCAACACGGTACTTCAAGATCCGGAGCTCTCTACTGTAGAGCAACTGAAAGAGGAGTATCCGTTACTGATCCAGAACCTGAAGGACTACTGTTTCGATTCAGGGTGTCCTGAACCAGACTCTAGACTGGAGTTGCTGGAGTCTAAAGGTATTATGTGTTGGAAGGAAGAGGATGGCATGGTATTCAAATTCCCTTTTGGGAATCTGGTACTGTGAAACTACAACCCGTGTTTGCTTCGTGTTGAAGCAAGGCCCACTTAGGTGGGCTTCTTTTTTTGTAACTATCTGTATAGACTCGGTTTTATATCGAGGCGTATTGTAACAATCCAGGAGGCTTCTGTGTTTCCTATCGATTCTACTTAAGAGGTAAATGAAAATGTCTAGACTAGCTCGAGCTTTCCGTTCTCTGGAATGCAACCAAGGCGTTACTGTGGTATTGGATCTCAATCCTGACTACGCTACTAACGAAGTATTCTTCAACTCTATCAACCAAGGCAGCGGGAGTGCCCAGGGACGCATTCGACATCATCTGGCTAAGTTCGGTATTAGCTACTTTGCTCTCACTGGTATCAACTCTCTGGAGCAGTGTCACGAAGTCTTGGCCGACTATGGAATGAACAACTGTGGGTCAGGTCGTATCCTACTGATGTGGGATCGCAGACCCGTGGGGATCGAACAGATCGTAGGGAGCTTTAACAACAAGATTGCTGATGTGGTCTTCTGCTAAGCGAGGGGGCTTCGACCCCCTCTAGTTCTTTTTTTTGCCCTCGTGCGCCGAGCCGCCCGATCGCGCCTGGCTGCGCCGCGCCCAGAGTTTAGTTGCTAATTCGTATTTTTTCTTTTAGAGTATACAAGATACTCTAAAAGCCTCTGATGAGGTTTACTATTTGATTTTTTATTTTATCACGTTAGTGATTCTTCTTTTCAATTTAAAACATTAGAGTAGTGTGATACGTAGTAATCTAAACTACTCTAATTTAAACATTCAACTAGTTAGCTAATTGGTTTTTTTAAGTATGTAAAAAATTACATAGTCTTATTATATGTGAAGTGCTATTAAAAGACGACTGAGTGAAGAGACTGAGGGTATCGAAGATACACGAGGGAACGGAACGAAGGAGATCAGAATGGAACGACGACTCTGACCCACTCTAGCGAGGAGCTAGAGGGGGGAGGTGGCGGAGAGGCAAGGGGTAGGAAGAGATAGAGAAAGGAAAAGGGGGAGGAGGGGCGCAGCCCCTCCGTCTGGGGGAAAAGGAAAGAGAAAGAGAAGGAAGGGGGATTTCAGCAAAAGCTGAATAAATCCCCAGTAAAATACTTTTTTATTCGCTTACTTAGAAACGACTAGCTAGTGGTGGCTTTAGCTAAACCACGAGAGCTAGGAGTCGGATTGCAGTTAGTTTCAGCAGGTTCCTGGAAGACAGCGGAACCCACTGGATTTCAGATACATATTACTACAATGCATCTAGGAGCTTGGAGCTCCTAGCTTTATTTCCCAAAATAGAATAAAGGGGTTTTAGAATGCAAGAAAAGATTCAAGAGCAACTCGATGCATTACAAGGAAGCTGGATCCTACAGTGCGTAAGAGACCACGGAAGTCCAGAGGCGTTGGATGACGATACGGTACCTGGGTACGATGTAGTCGTGGGGGAGTACAGACTGTCACTACGCAAACAGGAACTGCCCAGGAGGTATCTGAGTAGCTACAATCCAGTGAACATTACAACTAATCTCGAAGTAGACGATAAAGCTCCTAAGCTCCTGAAGCTTTACGCAGAGCATCTGAATCGCAAAACAGACGAGACTTGGTTAGCTGTACTCGAAGAACTCGTACAAGTAGAAAACAAACTCAATAAGAAGGAAAAGAAAATGTTGAAACTGCATTGGGATCTGAGAATTGAAAAACTGAACGACAGTAATCCTCACAAAGGAGTAGTACTGGGGGATTACGTTCTGTCGATAACCAACGCACCTAGCTTTTATCCAGGATATAAGCTTCACTGTCCTCCAGTGCCGCCGAAGCTGGATGATGGTGAGATTTTTGAGTTGGTAAGAGCTGGTAAAATCACAGAGCTGGAAGCTGCGGTTTTGGAGTACAGTAAACACTGCGGTAATCCAACTTCGGCTACAGTAGGTGAGCTGGAAGCTGCTCTCGAGAAAGCTGGGGCTGAGTGGTTTGCTATGGAGCAAGAGATCAAGCACATAGTAGGTCAGATGCAACTCCACTGGCACGCCGGGGTAACTGATAATAAATACAAAGACCCAGTCAAAAGAGAAGTAATACGCCAACCAATAAACGATACTCAGTGGTTCGTTTTGAGTTGTATGGATCCAATTGCTTTTCATCCGAAGGGTTTTTGTTTCGAACCGCCTGTTTGCTTGGGAGAAGTCCTTAATGAGCACCTGGGTGTGGTTGCGGGACACTATCTAGATATCGTAAATGTCGACCCGGCAAACCCTCGTAGTATGAAACGTTATCATGCCCTCGTAAAACAAATTTGGGCGTTGGAGAAAGCAATGGATCAGTCTAAACCAGCAGACACCCAGCTAGGGTTCACTCAGGTCGATGATGTTACTGTAAAAATCGAATCGCTGCGTAGCAAACTTAAGTACGATTGGTTATTCCAGATAGTTGATGCTGGAACTCCGGATCATGCAATCTGGCCCGAAGCTAATATGTGGTGTCGCGACTCTTTAAGCAATGGTAGTGACTTAGCCATCCTTTATCGTCCTAAAGGAGAAGAGTTACTTGGCTTTTTGAAAATAGGCGGGCATCCATTCCAACAGTTCCACAACGCTACGATAACAAACCGACTTACTGAAGAGTTTTTGAATATGATTGGTAGACATACCACCAATGTACCGGTGTTTGAGAAAACCCCCGGTTATGTGGATCTGCTCGAAGCAGTCTTGGAACAGGAAACCAAAATGGGACAGGGGTGGTCGACTGAGGGAGCAAGCCACCAACACTCACTCAAACTCAACCCAACACCTACCGCGTACAGCTACCTGGTGGTGTTCCAGGATCTGATGGCTCCGCAGAGTACTGTACTCGGTGCTGACTGGGTTGGTAGTTTTGAGATCAAGCCTCTTTACAACGTCGCTGTGTATCGTGCTCCTTCTGAAAGCTTTGCGCTGATGTTTACACTGGATGGTAACGTCCGGGTTGATGCTCTAGAAGCAGGTGCTAAAGGTACCGGTCTGGCAGCGCAGCTCAGTAAGCTGGCTGTAGCGCACCTGGGACACACTACATTAGAATGGAGAGAGACCACTAAGCTCCTGCGTGCTTGTTTCGAATAAACCACTCGGAGAGGAGCCTAGACTCCTCTCCTTTTATACCTTCAGAATAAGGGAAATGAAAACATGATTTTAGTAACCACTAACGAACACTCCAAGAACGTGTACTGTTCCGATGAGCTCGTAAACACTCTCAGCAGCTCTGTAGTAGCCATCGGCACTTCAGGACGGTGTTTGGTAGATCCTGCTATCGGAATCTCTCTGGAAGGTGTTAGAGAGGCATTGGAGGACATTGGACTGCGGCCTGATGAACTCGAGTACGACTCCGAGCGCTTCCAACGTAAGTACGTCGTGGCTACTCTTACTGAAAACATGTGGTATTTCGAAACAACCACAGAAGCTCCTGTACGGACTCCTAACGAGTTCGAGTTCATTAGAGTCGAACTCCACGACTGTAACGACGTAATCACTCGTATGGTGTTTGCATCGCACGTACGTGGCGATTCGAGTTTGCTCGATGATCCGATGATCGCAGACTACCTCGCACTGCAACAGTACAGTCAGTATCGCTGTCTGGTATTAAAATAAAAACATTACATCATGGTAATGACAGTCGTCCAACTAGATAAGGAATGTAGAAAATGATGATCGCAATTGTAACCCCCGAACATGTCTTCGACCGCCTGAGCGATAAATCCCGCGTCCATTACGTCGATGATGTCGCCGTCGTACTCAATCCTTCTATCCGTCCTGGTTTTGTTATCGATGAGGAGATAGATCGCTCACGTATCGTGAGTATTTTATCTCAGGTCGAAATCCGGGGAGTTACTGTCGACACCTGGGTGATTCCAGAAGCATTTAAGACAGTAAAAAAGGTCGAGAAGATTCCTCTCGAACATTACCATCTTAAAGTGTTCCTTGGCAAACCCAATAAAGACAAAGAACACATGATGCGCCAAGCCCATTGGTTCATCAATAAAAACGCGTGCCTCATTGCCGAGATTAGTCGCGATCCAATTGATGTTTATGAAAACCACCGCATCCTTCGCGAGTTGAGAAACTTCGACTTGTCAGAACTTCCACCGCATATGAAGTTCGCTGTTGGCAGTATTCTTTCTGGTAATGATGATATCATCTACGATCCGACACTGATCTCTTTCACTTCGCAGGAGATCACAGATCGCGGCTACGCTTCTACCAACTAAAACATTCGGAGAGGAGCTTGAGCTCCTCTCCTTTGCACCTACTAATAAGGGATTTACAAAATGAAAATCTACGAAACCATTCGTCCCCTGGGTATCTGCCATCCCACCATGCGTCTGTTGTCTGCTATCTCAGAATCCACTCTCTGGGTTTGCGAGGAAGAAAATCTATCCGAACTGGAGATCTGGCGTGATCCTAAAATCGATGTCCCACGCCTCACGGGTACTGAACTTCTATCCAAAGACCAACAACAAGCTTTGAAAGACGTGGAACCCACCTACCACGCAATACAAGATCTTCCTGAAAAGAAAGGATATGTCGTAACGCTTGCATGTGTGGAGCATCGGTATGCTGCCGAAATGCAGCTGTACGCGCACTCTAATGATCGCCGCTACGTTCTCGGAGAACATACCCTGATCGTAGGATGTCGCGTAAGTGATGATCCGATGATAGTGCTGGACTTCCAAGCAATACCACAAGCCACACTACCTCTGTTCGTATCGGTGCTGATAGATCACTGTGTGCGTTCCAACCCTTACTTGGTCCCAGAAGAAACCTACAATCAGCAGGTTCGTACCTACAACAACCCGCTCCTGAACGCTCTGATCGAAGCCTGGTTGGCTTCTGGCGAACTCGTACTCTCAGAATAAGGAAATACAGAATGCGCTTTGAAATCCACGTATCGGAAAACATCCACCATCTTCGTTTGACAGAAGACACACTCGTATTCAATATAGCGCCACTTTACTTGAGCGTAACTTCTATCGAAGATGAGGATCGTATTGATGTGGATCTTCATCACACCAATTCGGCGGTTTGGATGGAGGTCCTGAACAAATACATAAAAGAAGATGAACCCAAGCCGGAAGTGCATGATAAACCTCTGTTGATTTTGTCTGGACCCGATACACTGGACAACTATCTAACCGACTGGTTGAAAATAGCCAACAGCGTAGTTATCAACCAACCTATCAATCTAAGAGACATTCCACACCACCCACATCCGCGTGGGAACTCCACCAGAAGGAAAGAAGTTTATTTTATCGATAATGATAAAGTAGAACTCGGTCTCGGAGAACGGAACTTACGTTACCTGAACAAACAGCACAGCAATGCTACAGTAATCCGTAAGTTGCTGGAGCACATGCCTTACTTGTACGTCTACACACCACCTAAACCAGTCTATGTGGAATATGAGTTTGTTTTGGTAAAAGCTGGGGAAGAGTTGTATGATCGTCGCGGTCTGATGGCTGTAGAACACAACGTTCTGATCGGTATCGATGTCTGGGTCTATTCTAAACAAGTAGAACAGTTAACAAATAAGGGAGTGATTGCGAACCGTTTTCCAAACATCTCTATTACGAAGATAACCCGTAAGACCGACGTACCCTGTGTGGGATATGCTGATGTGGACATCTGTGGTGTGGCTGCGTCGGATCTTTACGAATTTTATTGTATTAACCAAATGGAACTGAAGTACGAGGAGATCCCGAAAGAGCAACAGGGTGATCCTTTGTACTTTTCACCTGATTTTAAATAGACGACACGGAGGAGGGGTAGTCCCTCCTCCTTTTATACGCCGAGGTAACTCTGTATGAATTATTCTCACTTTACACCTGAAGAACTTGATCTTAGCATACCGCTGGAGGAGCCATGTTGGTCAGAACAGGATTTGGAGCTCAGTCGCTTGCACACAGGGAGTTACTTGCCCTCTCGTTTAGTCCGGAACGTTTCCCGACACCAATCTCGATCACAGACTCCCCTCTTAGAAGAATTACACTAACCAACCACAACGTTCGCTTCTATTCAGACCTGAAACTAATGAAGGCATCCAACGCATACGTGTTGACTGGTCTAAGAAGCGGATACACGGAAGAGATCCTCGCAATCGGGTACAGTAACCCAGAACCCCCTAGAGGGTCAGCGCCTGTACCCACTGAGAACGACTACTTTAATTTCGTAGACACCACCACTGAGTTTATACTGGCGATCGAGTTTCCTTTTCGGTCTTCAGTAGCTGGACTTCTGCTGATGGACTGCATCCTAGGAGCCGATGAAAACTACGTGGATGTAGTACGCTACGAAGAACTTAGCTTTTGGGCAAACGGCGAATAGGAGGAGGGCTCGAGCCCTCCTCTGTTTCTTTTTTCTTTTAGTTCAAACCACCCACACGACTGCGTAGGTCACGAGCATGACGTTTACGGTCGTTCATGAACATCAGCTTACCACCCTTCTCTTTGAGGAGTTCTCGGTAGGTTTGGTTAGCGTCAGCATACTCGGAGATTACCTCACGGATCACCCCGAGTTCTTGACCAGCCATTAACTGACCCTGGTCAATTCCCACACGCAGTTTAGTGTAGATAAAAGCTTTGCAAGCCAGTACCGACAGTTCAGCAATAAACCCGTAGTAAGCCGGCTGGATGTTTTCCATCTCACCTGAGTTAGCTACCAAACAGATCAACCACGAATGAGGTGTCTTAGCCACTACGTCACGCACTAGGATAGTGTTAGGAGCTATCAGTGTAACGTTGTCCGTAGAAACCAGAGGAATAGGAGAGTGTGAAGCCATTACACCTATTACCTGGTTAGACACAGCACTACGACCGGGCTCAGACCCTAAGAACCCAGAGTACTGTGACATCCCGTAGTTGTAACCAAAGCCACCATTCTGACCGTAGGAGACGTTCAGAGGCTGAATGATCTCACGACCACCCGTCAACTCCATTGGGATCGTATACACCTCAGCGTAGGATTCTACTAGCTTAGGCTCCAGGCCGCTGAGAGGCACTCGGATCTCAGCACCACCGATCAGATTCAGATCTCGACGTACACGACGTTGGATGATCTGCTCACGCAACATCGTTTCAATACTGACGTGTTGTTGTAACCAAGGCGAGTTACGCACGTCATGATCAACGAAAGCTAGTTCGAGGATCTCCCGTGGGATCTCGTACATGATCTCGTCTATAGCCTTACCTGTGGGTCCCATCGCAACCCCTCCCCATCGTATGTGTAAATAAAAACCATCCAGGAGATGGTATAGAACTCAGTCATACCATCTCTTAAGGATATCGAAAATGGAAAAGACCCCTGTCGACCAACACACTGTAGTTGGCTATGCAACTACCATCGCCCAGAACGTCAACGAAATGGCGAAAGCGCTGGTTCCTGAAGTTTCTGGACTGCTCTGGCAAGCCGGCAATCTCCCGCTGGAAAAGCAAGTAGCTCTGAACGAAGCTCTCCTGGGTATCCAGTCCCTGACTCTGGAGCTTCAACAAAGAGTTAAAGATCTGCTGGAATCCGACCTGATCCAAAACAAACAGTAAGATAAAGGAACCATTGTCGTGGAAACTACAGCACTCGATATTTTGCGGACATTGATTCTCAACAACCAATCTACAGCTAACGAAGACCAGGCATTGCTGACCTCACTGTACACCAAGTACGGTCAGCTCGATTCTTCTGATCAGATCTGCCTACATCAGCAGATTGTTAATCTGATGGAAACTCGCCGCACCTACGCTATGCAGCTTAACGACCTCCAGGAATCTTCCAAGAATCTTTTGGAACCGACCCAGGAAAAGGTAGATGCCGGCATGCCTTCAGGTTTGTTTGTTTCTCTGCGCCAGATCGCTCTCCCGGAGACCCAGAAAGCCGTTTACAACGACCTCGTAGACCAACTCGAGCTGCTCCTGAAAACCAACGGTAAGATCTACACCTGGGAAGACGTTGCGGCACAGCGTCTCCAAGATCCTCAACCGGTTAAAGTTGATCTTAACACTCTGTAAGGACTTCAGATGAAGAACACTGTTCGTATCTACGCCTGTGGCGGTGGTGGTATCGCCCAAGCTCAGAATCTTCCTGCGTTGGAAAACGCGGTAGGACTGGCCACTCCGAGTATCGTATATTGTGATACCTCAGAAGCCAACCTCCTGGCTCACGACACTACTCAGACCTTCCTGATCAAAGGAGCTAAAGGTAGTGGTGGTTTGCGTTCTCAGAACGCTGAACCCATCGTGGAGTCCGTAGGTGACCTGTTAAGGGAACATCCGCCATGCGACTTCAACATCGTTCTGTTCACTGGCGGCGGCGGTTCTGGTAGTGTGTTCGGACCGATCGTGCAAGGTGAGTTACTGCAACGTGGTGTAGCCACGGTTGGGTTGATGATCGGTTCTACCGAGTCAGCTCGTGTCACCGAGAACGTTCTGAACACTTTCCGGTCTCTGGAATCTGTACGTGGTGAGCTCCCTCTGGTGATCATGTACTTCCAGAACCAGGACAACGCCTCCCAGGCTGTAGTAGACCAGCAAGTAATGGCAGCGCTCCCTCTGCTGTTGATGCTGGCTTCCGGTGAAAACTACAGTATGGATCCGAACGATCTACTGCACTTCTTGCGGTACGACCGTGTGACGGATGTTCCCGCCCAACTCACGCTGTTGGACATCTTTACTGATGCGGAAGCGGTTGCTCGCGCAATCACTCATCCGATTACCAACGCCAGCGTGTACTCCGATCGCGATGCTACTGTATTGCAACTCGGTTCCCAGTACGACGCATTCGGCTTCCGTCCGAAGATCGATGCGATGGATGCTCCTGAATCAGTGCACTTCGTTACGCACACTCAAGAGCTTCGTGAAATCCTGGGTGGACTCCAGTCCGCTCGTGAAAAGTTCCAGGAGACTGCCAAGTCGATCCGCCCTGCTATGGATCTGCTGTCCGGCGTCTCCCAGAAAGGCCCTGGTAAACTAGTCCTGTAAAAGGAGAAGGAGTGTCGATGTTTGTATGTGCGTCTTGTAGCTGCCCAGAGGAGCTCGAACTCATCTCGGTTGCAGTGACTCCACGAACCGATACTCCGCTGCTCTGTTCCGTCTGCATTTCCGTGGGGGAAGATGTAGGGGGATTACGATCAGTGTCTAGTGGGCGACTCGGGGTTACCCCGAAGCAGTCGCCAGTACCAAAGCCAGACAATAGGAGGTCTGATTGCTGCTAACCGGATTCGGTGTGGTATTAGGATACCCACTGGCTCTTGCTGAACCGCAAGAAGTTTACGTCCAGGTGCAACCAGACTACGTAGCAACCTCAGTCGGGATAGTGAACGACTCTCACTCTCCTTACTTCTCCGGACGACCCACCGTCATGGGTAGAGCACAGGCTCGCAGGTGCCTGTAAGCTCACCCACCGGAGGAGGGGTTGCATACATAGCCTGATACGCACACTTGGCATACAGCCCTATGGTATGGAGTCACAGACTCTTCTCTAACAACTAGGTTAAGTTCTCAGCCGAGAACGCAAAGCGCAGCAGTGATGCTCACGGGTAATAAAGCTAATCTGTCTAAAAAGGTACAAGGATTGCTCTGGTGTCCGTTGCGACGGTTCGACCTGATCTCGAGTCCGACGAGCAGTCAGCAAATAATGCCTAAATCAGGGAGGGCGTTCAGCCCTCCCTTATGCCGCTTTTTATTTACGTCACCAAACCATCTATGAACGTCATAGAGCCATTTTAAAACAAACCTATATTACCCTACTGGACTACCTTAGGAATGCGTTTAAAAAGGTTTTAGGAGCCTCTGCGAATGAAAAGAGTATTGGTTATCGCATGTGGATTTTTTAAGCTAAAGCATACTCCCAGTTTAGGGATGTCGTTCGACGACAACCGTGTGTTAAAAGTACAAGTACTCACCCAAGCTGAATTCGCCACAAACGTAGTAGCTTGTGTGGCTAAAATACTAAACGACGAAGGATACGACGTTAGAGGCTCTTATGGGTTTCTGTCTCGTGAAGCTCTACAACAGTCCTTACGGATTTGTTCGGAACACAGAGACCGTGTGCTGAGGCTTGTACAAGAGCTCAACTGGTATCGTTCCAAGGATATACAGCTACACAGTAACGACGGGATCAACATTTATATAACCTACGAGGAAGTGTAATGTCCAACAAAGCTTTTGCCATCAACACAGCCAACGCTATAACGTACCTAATCGGGGAGATGCGACAGGTATGTGAATCATCCTCGTGTTTGGTAGACCGAGGGTTTCTGGCACGCAGTCTTACTCAAGCTGTGTGTGATTACATTCAAGAATGCGAAGCGTGGCGCAGTACCTACAACCCAGGACGAGCTCGCAACTGCACTAGCATCCGTGGGTTGACACACATCCGCAAACAGTTCGACAGCCACATCCGCGCGCTACAGACACGCGGCCCCCTTCCTTTCTCTCGTGTGCAGTACGAGCGAGCAGTGCTTGCTTTTAATAAAGTAAGAGAATGGATTGTGGAAGCTGTGGCCGAATATATCACCGTAGAGGAATGGCAGGTCTGCTACACCCGAGCCCACACCACCACTGTTACAGTGGAGTTGTTGGGAGACTATCGGATCCTGGATTGGGAGTACCGTCGTAAGTGTGGTGAGTTGGTGCATGACGGCGAACTTACCACAGCCCACATCGATCATCTGGTTCGAGCTAAAGGTTTAAAAGTAGCGCGTAGCGTAGACTCTGTAGTGTTACCTACCGACGACACCGACTTAGTAAACGGAGCTGGTGACGTGGTAGACTCCACGGCATTCACAGCTGTCCAGCCGTTAGGCGGTATAGTTCAAGAAGGTCGCGATGACGACTACGATGAATACGCACGGAACAACAACTCAGATCTATTACTGACCCGAGTTGAATCTAACCCGTACAACGCCACCAAGTCAGTTCTGTTCGATGACCTACAGTCCGCTAGAGTAGTGGGTTACCATGCTCGTACTCCATTAGGCAGTGCTCGACGTATCATGACGACAGCTTTTGGTAACTACCCGGAACTGGTACGTCGTATTCAGAGCAGTTCGGCTGTAAGAGAGCGCCTGCGTACTATGGGTTGGAATGGAGATACTGCTAAGTTCACTGAAGAGATGGCAGCCGCAGTGCTTTACGGAATGTCTCCAGAAGTTTACAGAAACCTTCGTCCGGTTAATAAACCAATAGGTTTGCAGAATGTACAAGACGATATATCCACTAACAAGACCGCTACAGAAGCTCCACGGCAAGATACTGGCTTTCGCTTTACCGCAACACCGAGGAAGAGTTACTAACGATTTCTTGTTGATGTTGGCTGAGTGTGTCTGTAATCGAGTGTTGTATGGGGCGTCGGAGTTGGATTACGAGATACCAACTCCTGGAGAGGTATTGGATGAGTTCTCAGGAACAAACGGTTCTGGTGAGTTACTCTTACAGGAACTGAAGTCAGACATCCACTACCAGATGTGCATGCTCAATCCCAACTACAAGGAAAACATAAATGACTTGGAACTCGTTTGGTGCGATGACCCAACGCTCACATTCGAAGCCTGGGTCACTTACTCAGAGTCCGTACCTGGAGCACCTTCGAAAAGCTGGCGGTGAGTTGATGAACAGAATAGTTATCATTCCAGATACGCAACTACAACGTACTCTGGTGAAAGGGTTACGGGAAATACAAGTAGACGAACTAGGAATCTCTGTAAAGCAAGCTATGGAGTTTGTGTACGACGCGCAGCTCCGCAGTTTACAAAACACAGGGGATCCTGGCTCAGCTTTTCAAGAAGCAGTAGCTGATGTGGTGTGGGGGTTTTTCGCTGGGTATGAGGAGAGTTACGACGCAGATAGCGGAATGATCCACCTGGCGATAAACCACGCCCGTGGTAACGGCGGGTTGAGTATTATCGAACTCGACCATCGAGCTAATCAACTGATCTACCTGCTGCAAGAACAGACCGACCTCTACTGCAAACACTATCGTGATTACATTGCTCGCTGGATACACGAGTATCCTGAGTACGTGATCACAGCTGAGTTCATTCGCTTCTTACACGGAGGCTACGCGGTATATGTCGGAGAACCCAAGTGGTGAGGGAATACTCGTACTGAACCTGGAAACCCTAGTAATAGCTACAGAGCGTAAACTACTAGGGTTAGGTTTAACGGGATTGGGATTAGATTGCATTACTGGAGTAAGTCTCAACAACCTACTCCAGTTTACAGACGATCCTCAGTCTACCTACGAACTCCCAGCCGTATTGGAGTTCGGTATTACCAACCCAGATCACTACGAGTATTTATACTCGATACTAGACGAATACACCACCACCCTGAGAGGCCAGATCCAACGTACCGGAATAGGGTTAAACCACGTTACTGGCTTACATGGATGGATGGGGAACTCGATCTTACTAACTGTAACACAAAATTTCTAGGACGCTCGTAGGGGCGTCGGGAGTAATCGATGCTTAGTCAGCAAGTAATCACTATCGCACTTCAGTCCAGCATGGACTCTGTGACAGGACTAGCCCTGACGCCGTATGAGCGTACCAAAACTGCTGTAATGATGTTGTTGGAGCTAAGCGGTATGCCAGTACCGCAGTGCTATCCGAAGCCTCAGAACGCGATACATCAGTATTCTCTGGAGCTAGTGTTTTCCAACGTAAGACGCAGTATCCAGACCAACCTCGGGTATTGGTTGCAGGATCGCAGTGCACACGTAATCCCGATCAGTTACGTGAACGACATACTGACCGTACATGTGTATGACTCGTTGGAGCTCAACCCCATCCGACAGCAACTTAGACGAGAGTCTTCTCAGGATCTCGAGTTAGTAATAGCTTACCTCGAGAAAGCAGCCACCACTTCAGTGTTCGATAGCATCGCAGTAATGCGCCCTAACGGATTACTGGACTATCGGACTTTGCTTTATGGTGCATAAACTCGAAGCCGTAGATACCCAGTCGATTTACGTAATAAGACCACGCTGGTACACTCCGCTTAAATCCCCGGTAACGGGGATGATTATTTACCGTTCAGAACAAACCATCGTGGAGCTCGACGAATCCGGACGTTCTTACGAGGTTCCTCAGGAACTACATCTGAGTTTCTTGGAAGCGATGGAGTATCTATTCAACCTCTGGATACAGTCCCCGACAGAAGACACTCCCTTGGACGTTACAGAAAGTATTGATGTCCTGATGAGTTACACGATCTTCAAAAACAATCTGGTAGAGTCTCTGGAGCGGTACGGGATTAAATTCTTTGATGTGGAGTCCATAGCTTGCGGTGCTACTTACATCGCCCTTAAACTGAATTCAAGGAGTTACCGATGTCAGTCCCAGTGTTAACAGATCTTCCTATTGGAAGCATTGTATCGTTCGAGGTAACAGCCCCCGTAGTCCTGGCTACCACTTACCAGGATTGTAAGGTGTGTGGTTACACAGACGTAGAAGGAGCTCGACTGGCAGGCGACAGTCCCTACGAGACCGCTGCTGCTGTACAGCCCACCCTACCAGAAGGAACTTCCCCAGATCCAAGAGACTACCTCTTCGTGACCGTGGAACTCCCTAATGGTAAAAGAGCCAACCTCGGCCTACCCTGGATCCGTAAGGAAACCATTGTAGTGAAAACCAATACGCAGCACATCATCCGAACCCTACACACAGGTCCGAATGACACAGCTCGTATTCAGGAACTGTTTGCTCGAGCAGGTATCCAGGTCGAATCCATCGTGTTGCAGTCACACACCTAATGTTATAGATCATTCCATCTAGGACGACTTTTTCAGAGGGCTTCGGCCCTCTTTTTTTTTTATTTTTAGGTAAGGGGTAGCTTTATGAAAACCAGACGGAGTTTCTGAAGATGGCTGAGATAAACCAGTTTCTGTGGGACAAATCCCAATACACACGTGATTTCGATTTCATCAAACATCACATCAACAACCAAGCTTGGTATCTGAGTAAGATGACCGGCGACCAGCTCGACGAATGTTTGGAGTTCTGCCACCAAGCTTACCGTCCTGGTGGAGTATTCGAATTCAAAGATCCTCGTGTGCTAGGTATCTACCAACGTGAGGAAGGTACGCGTAAACTCGAAGAGACTACTGTAACAGCTATGTTAGCTGAGGTAGTAGCTACACGCAGGATTATGTCTCCGAGCATGGCTTTCTACATCCACCCTAAAGAGAAGCGTAGTATTCTCGGTAAGTTCATCAAGAAGAACGTGGGGCGTCGTGGTGTAGCTAAGAAAGAGATGATGCGTGCTAAGATGGCTCTGGACAAAGTCCTCGAGCAGATCAAGAACGACGAACAGTCTTCGTACAAAATCTCAAACAACTCGCTCTCAGGTGCGCACGTATCCGAGTTCACGATACTGTACCTCAAGTCAGCTCACTCTAGCCTGACTTCACTGTGTCGTACTAGCGCAGCTTATGCTAACGCTAACAACGAGAAGTTTCTAACAGGTAACCGACACTACTACGACCGTAATGTAATCCTAGAGAACATCATTAGCATATCCACCCACACCGACTACGTGGCACTGGAAGCTGTGATGTCCAAATACGGAATCCATTACCCGACCGCTCAAGAAGCTATCGACGTAGTACAACACAGTACTGCTTTCTATTTCCCGAAGCACATTCGTCTCCACGACGTGGAAGACCTCCTGCATGCAATGACTCCTCTGGAGCGTGCTGCATTCGTTTACACAGGCGATGGTTACCATCTGTGTAAGTACAACGAGCCTCTCTTCCGCAAGTTTGTGGAAGACATGATTCGTTTGCCAGAAATCCAACACCCAGACCCCGAGTCTGTGTATAAAGAGATGTCGGGTGACACCGTAGCATTCGTTTCCAGTAAGATGGCTCACCTCACCCAAGGTAAGAACATCTTCGATAAGGAGCTCGATCCTTCAGTAAAAGCTCTGGTAGCTCAGTCCGTCGTAGAGATGCACCAGACGCTTGCTGACTACTCGGACTTGATCCGCACCCTGTGGGTTACCTCCAACGTACCAGCTTCCGTAGCGCGCTTTACAGAGTCCACCAGACGCTGTGGTGTGGTATCCGATACAGACTCTACGATCTTTACAGTACAGTGGTGGTGTAAGTGGTTTACAGGTTACGACCGTGTGGATCAAACCACTAACGCAGTACGTAATGCGATGGTGTACCTGGTCTCCCAGCAGATCATCCACATCCTGGCGATTATGTCAGGTAACCTTGGTGTAGATGAATCTCAACTCCACCAAGTAGCCATGAAGAACGAATACGCTTTCCCTGTGTTCGTACTGACTTCCAGAGGTAAGCACTACTTTGGTTGGATGGCTGAGCAAGAAGGTAACGTGTTCAAAGAACCTAAGCTGGAACTCAAAGGCGTAGGTCTGAAGAACTCACTAGCTCCTGCTGAAATCAACAAAGAGTCAGTGGACTTCATCAAAGACTGCATGAACACTGTAATGGCTGGTGAACCGATTGAGATGATACCTCGTCTAACCAAGATAGCTGACCGTGAACGTACACTCATGCGTTCTATCACGGAAGGTGGTTACGAGTTTTACACCTCAGCTCAGATCAAGGACGCTTACGGCGGACCGCTTGAGAAATCGCCTCACCGCTACCACGTTATGTGGGAAGAAGTCTTCGCACCCAAATACGGCCCAGCACCTCAACCTCCTTATGCAGCTATCAAAGTCAACATCGAAGCTGACAAACCCTCCAAACTCAAGGAGTGGTTGGCCAGTATCGAGGATGATGGTGTACGCAGTAGACTGACCGAGTACTGCCGTAGGGAAGGTAAGACCAGCTTCGGAATGTTACTTCTGCCGAAGGAACGTATCGAAGTATGTGGTGTACCTAAAGAAATCGTTCAGTGTGTAAACGTACGTAGTATGGTTCACGAGATAATGTCTCCTTTCTATATCGAACTAGAGTCATTTGGCTTTTACATGAACAACTCGGGTCTCACCAGACTAGTGTCTGACGAATACTAAGGAGCAGAGGAGGAGGCTCACGCCTCCTCCTCTGGATTAGTAAGCAAGAACCTGTAGAAACTCAGCCTCAACGCTATAGCGCGTTTCAGCGTCTAATAGACGCACTAAAGCACTACCGCTGTATCCTAATCGGATTTCGCGTAGCGTACGATTGTTCTGTGTTCCGTTGTTGCCGTTGTCATTACGCACCAACCACCAGACCCAGCCTATCTGACCAGCCCCTAGAGCCCAGCGTACAGACTCGGTGAGGTAGTAGTTCGGTAGACGTAGTAACTCTTCGGCCGTGTCTGCAAACGGAACCCGGCACATACGCAAGAGGTCAGCGTAAGACTTCCCGCCCATACGCAAGCGATAAGCGATTTCATCACATCCATTCTCCATGTAACGGTGATTTAAAGGAAGGTGTATTGGTAGATTCGGAACCGGAGGTTTCTCGGAGTAAGGCTCGTGCTCGGCTTTTGCAATACAGCGATTCAACCAAGCTACATCCAACCAAGACTCTACAGCATTAGGTAAAGGATACATAGCCAGGAAGTGCATTAGCCCCAAACGCTCCTCAGGAGGTTTAGCACGCTCCTCTAGACTCCAGCAGTAGTACTGTAGTGCTAGTAGAGGAATGTCCACCAGATACACTGACAACCCTTCCTGTGCGGTGTATCCACTGAAGCGCTCTAACCGTAGATCACTACAAGAGTGCCTTAGGAAACGAATAGGAGCTAGGTCACACCACTTACGATTGAGCACCAGCTCAGTGTAGTTACACTGATACTTCCCATCACTTAGAGCGATAGGTAGTTCCAAGCTGTTAGAGAACAGTACATCCCGATGAGCTCGTCCTTTAGTAGCCAGGTTACTGATCCGTAGAGCACTAGCTAACTCATTACTCAAGCCGTAGATTTGGTCATAGTAAAATTGTACGTCATCGTACAAAGCTATAGGAAGACTGTGCAGCAACCTTACCAACACATTACGACCGTTAACTTTGGCTGGATATCTGCGACAGTATTGTTTTAATTTTGCAACGTTACCTCTAAGCGCCAGGAACCCGTTGTTTAACTCAGGTAGTTCGTACCTGGTCTGTCTGGGTGTTCCTGGGTTCTGGAACAATGAGAACATCGTTGGCCACCTTTGAGTTTGGAATCATAGAGTGAACGTGTAATAAAAAACAATAGGTATCTATTGTATAGAGGAAACTCACCCGCTGGTGTTCACGCACCAGCTATCGTTTTGGGGGGTTCCAAAAAAACACACACCTAAATTACCCAGGTGAGCAAACGAAAGTATGCTCTTGTTTTACGTAAAACAAAGGAATAAGTCATGGGAGTCGTCTTAGATGATCTGGAGTCCTCTCCAGACTCCGAAGAAAACACCAACACTACTACTCAGGCTCCGGTCGCTCCGGCAACTGAGCCAGTGGTGCAGAAAGCTCAACCCCAACCGGAACCCGCATACCGCGCTACCGAAAATCATAATACCCAACAACAAGGAAAAATGGACATGTCCCAAGAACAAAACCAATTCGACCAGCAAGCTGCTACCGACATCTTTGCTCAGCTGGCCAACACTGCATCCCCGCTGGGTTCCCGTTCTGCCGAATACGGCCACCGTTTCAAGATGGCCTGGACTGACGCTGTAAAAGAATCCACTGGTAAATCCGAAATCGACGGCTACGTCACCAGCATCATCTCTGGCGTCTCCGTAGGTTCTCCGGCCGACATCGCTGCTCTGAGCCACATCGGCAAAGACAAGCGTATCGTGACCTACTGCCTGCTGCTGGGCGGCGCTGCTGTAGAGCTGGCTCCGAAAACTGAGCAACGTGATGGCGAGACTATCTCCGTTACCCAGACCATCGGTACCGTGTTCGACGGCGATACCAACATGGCTATCGCCACTGTACTGGGTCAGCAATTCGGTGTCCCGGCTCAAGCCGTGATGATCGTTGGTAAGTCCCTGGTGCCTAAGAACTTCGAGTGCACCCCGCTGACCATGCGTGACGTCATCCAGAACGCCTACATGGCGGTATCCGTTGTCTCCAAGATGACTGAGTTCCGTCCGTTCACTGTTTCCCAGCTGTCCACCGCGATCAACCAGAACATCCGTGTTGGTGCCAAGGCCGACTTCTCCGCACAACCGACTAAAGACATCTACGGTCGTCCGCTGCGTACCGAAGTTACCCTGGAAACCTACGCTGCTGTGAAAGGTAAGTCCAAGTCCTGGGAACAGCAGATCAACCTGACCCGTGTACAAGGTTTCATCAACGTTCTGTACCTGCCGCAGCTGCAAGTACAAGGCATGATGCCTTCCACTCAGGTGCTGATGCCGGAACTGGTAATCACCAACGTCTCTGCTGACTTCGGTGACCCGACTCTGGAGCGTATCCTGTTCGCGCTGGTAGGTGCTCTGTCCATCGAGCGTGATGGTCTGTGGGCTAAAGCGTTCATCCCCCGCAACAACGTCAAAGGCCGTATCGACACCCGTGACATCGGTGCCGTAGGTTGCGACATCAAGCTGGGTGCTGACGTTCCGCTGGCCAAGATCGATACCAAGTCTGCAAGCTTCACTCAGGACAAGCTCAAAGAGCTGCTGTCCATGGTGTTCCGCCGCGAGGCCGGTATCGCTATCTCCATGGATCTGGATCCGACCGCTTACAACTCCTGGCTGACCGACATCTTCGCACGTGCCGCTTCTGGCGACTCGCATGCGCAGACCACCATCCTGCGTGCTACCGACCGCATGTGCAACGGTAAGTTCCAGGCTCGTTGGGATGCTCTGCAAGTCCAGGGTGAGAAGCGTGTGCTGATCAACCGTGGTCTGGTTCAGAAAGGTACCTACGTCCATGACGACGGTACCCTGCACTCTCTGGATGAGATGAACGATTACCTGGCCGTGTGCAACCTGTACGGTTCCGGTGATCCGCAGGTTCTGCGTGAGTATGTCGAAACCATCGAGTCTCCGGACATGCCGATGCCGATCCGTCTGTCTCGTCGTGAGCGTCTGTTCCGCAGCATGAACGACACTGTGAACATCGAGTCCTACGCTCTGCGTGCCATGTTCACTCCGTACTACATGCAGTGCTTCGTTGCCGCTCTGGCTGAGTGCAAGGTTGTCATCAACCCGGATACCTCCGGCTTCACTCTGACCGGTGGTCTGCGTGGCGATGCTTCCCTGCAAGGCATGGGTATGACTGGGTTCTCCAACACCCTGTTCCAATCCCAGACCTTCGGTGGTGGTAACTGGGGCAACAGCATGGGTGGTTCCTGGAACAACAACTGGGGTTAATTCGCTGATCCAGTAATACAGAAAAGGGGAGCTTCGGCTCCTCTTTTTTCTTTGTTGACTAGGAGAGTTGAATGTCAGTTGCTAAACAACTACCAGGCGTGTCAGCCTACTTGTTAGACTATCGTGAACTGATAGCCAGACAGTCCACACCCCCCACGTTCGTAAACGACATCGACGTAAACGAACTGACTGACCGTAAGAAGCTCGATGAGATGCTGATCACTCGGTTCGACTCAGACCTCCTGAGTTCTGAGCCTAGCTGCGAGTGTGGAGCTAGTGGTGCTGAAGCCAAAGGCAGTATCTGTCCTGAGTGTTTCACTCCAGTAGTAGTGCCTGCTGAGCGTAAGATCGAGTCTAGTCTGTGGATTCGCACACCAGACGGAGTACACTCGCTACTGCATCCGCAGATAGTCGATCACCTCAGTCGTTATTTCAAAGTAGGTGGAGTAGATCTGATCAGTTGGATCTGCGATCCTTACTACAAACCACCATACAACTCCTCAGCTATCGAGCGCCTAAAAGCGTTTGGTGTAAAGCGAGGGTTGAACTGGTTCCATGACAACCATGAAGCTCTGTTCGAGTTCCTGTTCGATGGACGCTTCGTAAATAAGTCCAAGAGAGATCGCACGATCTTCCGTGGATTCTGGGAAAAACACAAACACCTACTGTTCCAACCAGCCCTCCCTATTCCGAGTAAGCTTGCTTTTATTATCGAGTCGTCCGATACTGGACGTTACTCAGATCCTAACATAGCGAGCGCTATCGATGCTGTGCGTACGATTACTTCACTGCGTACCAGTATCACGGAGCCGGGATTGCCTTCGAAGGAATCCAAAGCGTATCGTGCGTGCCGTCAGTTGGATCAGTTCTACGACCGACAGTTCCGCGTAAACTTTGGCCCTAAGAAAGGACAGTATCGTAAGCACGTATTCGGATCTCGTCCAGCTCACAGCTTCCGAGCTGTAATCGTATCGGTATCTGGAGTACACGACTACAGGCACGTAGAACTACCTTACGGCTTAACAGTCTGTATTCTGGAAGAACACATTATCTCGTGTTTGATTAACCGACTGAACTACACTCCAGTACAAGCTTACAAGCTGTTCACGGAATCGGTGCTCACGTTTAACCAGACGATCTACGACCTCATCCAAACACTGCTGGAAGAAGGCACTGTTCGTGATGAGATGCAGAAGATCACACAAGCCCTGAGCATTATCCTCCAGCGTAACCCTAGTCTGAAACGACTGAGTGCGCAGAAGTTTATCATTGGTAAGATCAAGAAAGACCCTGCCGATAATACCATCGGTATGTCCGTGTTAACCCTCGCGGGACCAAACGCTGATTTTGACGGCGACCAGTTGAACGGACTCTTACTGATAGACTTCGTCTCTTACGAGATGCTGGAACCTCTGGAACCGCACCTCGGTATAGTAGACATGCACACTCCGTTCAAGTTCTCCTCGGATATGGCTCTCGAAGCTCCTATCCTGGCGACCCTGAACGAGTGGTTGCGACACGCTCCTAAGTAATCAGGCGGAGGGCTAGTCCCTCCGTATTTATTCACGCAAGAGAGGAATATTGTAGTGGAACATGGAGTATAGATTATGCAAGTAATGATGGGAAGTAACGATACGTTTAATGGCATGCTGTTCGGGGCACCCCATCCAGAAACCATCAATTTTCTGAAAAGTCAACCTGCGTTTAATACATCCAGTTTGTTGCCAGCGGCTAGTGGATTCGCTCAAGCAGTACGTACCTTCAGCGAAAACTTTAACCTCGACAGACTGACCCGAGTCATGGAAGCTGCGTCGCGCACCGTAGCACACATGTGGGACTCGAACACCATTCGTAGACTGGATACACTGTCGGACTTCCAACAAGCTCCGACTATGATGATCCCGTTCCTGATGGCGTGTCCAGATGTTCGCAAGTTGTATAACTCTCAGCAGATAGATGGTTGGAGTCACTGGTATCAGGATACTAATCCTGGAGCTAGTGGCGTGGACCTCCCCGAGTATCGTGCGGTGATGCAAGGTATGGGGGTGGATGTCGGTGACGAGATCCATTACACTACGTACTGTGAGGACGATGACTTCGCGTATGATCTGTCTATCGGACAGAAACAAGAGATCCTACTCAGCTGGGATTCCATACGTCATCATCTCTACAACGGTACTAGTGACCCGACTAGCAAATCAAACAACTCGTTGTAATACGAAAAGCCCTCCAGTAGGGCTTTTTTCTTTGCTGAGGTAAATCGAAAATGAGCGAGAAAGTAAGCCCTTCTCTGTCTAGTAAAGGATGGATCCGTACTCCTAGTGAGATACTCGACAATGAATTCGCCAACTTCATGTTGAACGAATACTCCAAAACACATTTCTACGTAGGACACATCGCAAGCTTTACCTACCTGGTACAGCGTTACGGAAACGATAGATTCGAACTAGCTGTTCGAACTCAGGACACTCTGCGACGACTGTTCGAATGTTTCTTCGATACAGTCAGTGTGGAAGTTTCCCCAGAGCAGATCTCTGAGGAAGACGACACCAAGTTCTACCTGCGTATTGCCCTCACGGTAATCCATGAAGGACTGTCTTATGTACTCAGTAAAGAAACCTCTGCTGTGGACTCACGTACACGCAGTATCATCGACATTCAGAAAGGAATTAAGTCATGAAGATCGCTAATTTCCCAGAACACGCACAAGCGCTGTCTATCCTGAACCAAGTACCGCTTCCCACAGTAACCGACCACGAGCTGCGCGAGCGCTACCTCGGTCTGCTTTGTGGTGAAGAACTCACCAACGAACTCGCAGTACTGTGGACTGACGAGATCTGTGGTGGTAAAGACTCTGCTGTAAACGTGGTAAACTCCGAAGGGGCTGTCATCGACCAGGTTCCTCCTTTGCTGATGCCTTACCCCACTGAACTCAAGTTCGGTCGTAGTCGCAGCATCTCAGCTATTGTAGCTGAAACCCAGATCACCAATCGCATCAACCCAATCATGGGTGAGCGGTTTATGGAAGAAACCCTGGGCAAGCAGGTTGAGACTTTGTTCGAGTCTGAAGCTGTTCGTAATGCAGTGGAAGCCCATCGTCAGAAGTGGGTGGAATTCCTGGCCCGTTGGGGTAAGAAGTTGCAGGTAGCAAAAGGATCAGTACAAGATGCCACTCCAGCTGAAGAAGAACCCACCGGCTTCGAAGAATTCTAACGAACTTCGTTCCCTGTGGATTTCCGATATACACCTAGGGAACAACCTCACACCTACCGAGCATACTCTAGCTAGCCTAGACCAGATGGTTTTCGCTAACCACGAAAACCGTTTCCTGGACTTCATCGCATTCCCTGGAGATTTCTTCGACCAGAGCTTAGCAGCTGGAGATCCGAGATACTTTCTGATTGTGAAGTGGGTTACGAAGTTCATGAAGTGGGCTCGTAAGCACGATGTAGTGGTGTTCGTACTAGCTGGTACTAAGTCTCATGACGCAGAGCAATCGGAGATCTTCGTAAAGATCAACGAAGCCGGTATCCACGCCGAGCTTTACTATGCCGACGATGTTTGCATCCGACACATCGCCAGATGGGGACTAGATTTCCTATTTGTACCAGATAACAAAGGCACAGGAGATCACGTCTGGAAACGTGTGAACGAAGAGTTGCAAGCTAATGGGTTGCAACAAGTGCATTACGCTGTAATGCACGGCTTCTTTGATTTCGAATTACCAGAAGCTGCTCGAAACAAACATCCAGAACACCACATCCGAGAGCGCTACGAGTCTGTAGTACGTTACGCCATCGTGATAGGACATCACCACACCCCGCAGCATCGCGGGTTAGTGTGGGTTCCTGGTAGTTTGGAGCGTAACAAGCATGGTGAAGAAGAAGCTAAAGGAGCTTTACTGCTTACGGAATCTGGTGGTAAGGTCACAGGCACTTTCGTAGAGAACACCAGAGCTAAGATCTATCGTGATCTAAAGTGTCACGGTTATTCCACTCAACGTGTACTGGAACTACTAGAGTCGCTAGGAGACCTTCCTGTAGACTCCAGTTTGCGTTTGCATGGTTATCGTGACGATGAGTACGTGGCTGGGTTTAAAGAGCTTCAGAAGCGATTCTATCGCTATTCCTTGAAGCTCCAGACTGAACTGAGAGAAGATGCTTTCGAGAAACGTCTCGAAGAAGTAGCTTTGAACTTCGTCCCGCTGGTTTTAACTTCCAGCAATATCGTAGAACACCTCGGTAATCGTTTGCATTCCCAGAAACACTCACCAGAACTGGTCTCACGAGCTCTGAAACGATTGGAGCAGAAAGTAAATGGATCATCAAGCGCTAATGGCGTCTCGTGAGTTAGGAGCCCTACCGCTATCGGTAGGGACTTCCCTAGCATTCGAGTCGTTTGAACTCAATGGGTTCGGAAAACTCCGCAAGATCTACGTAAATCTTCACACCCTGATGCGTAACCTACATGGAGCATGTAACTCCGCATGGAGAGACACTGTACCGTACGAAGTATATGCACGTACGCTTTTAGAAGAGCTTACGCACATCCAGAATTACATCCAGGGAATAGATGGTTCAGTAGAGCTCGTGGTATACATCCCGACCTATGCTGTGTTGGCTCGTGAGTTCCCCAGAGCTAACATCAAGGAAATCAAAACACCATTACAGAAACTGTACGCCGATCTTTCAGGTCGCGTTCTAGGTGCGTTTATCAAAAACAAACCTTTCCCTGTAGTGGAAACCAAACATCACATCCCTAAGTGCGAGCTAAGCTGTGGGGTGATTACACACCACGCTGTAGACTTACTCTCCGCCCGTAGCGATACGATACTAATCGAGTCGCATACAGGCAAGCACAAACGGATTATCGAGTGGAACTCCAAACTCAACGGAGTAGGTAACTCCCCTCGACTTCCGTTCAACCGACTGACCCTACAGGTCTTCGGCGATGGGATTGATTTTGGTAGTAATAGTTATGCGATGAAGAAAGCACTACTAGAGCTGGCTGAAGAACGTAAATGGACTTCAGCTACTACAGACGAACGAGTGGGTTGGAGCATCCGTCAGATGCGTGATCCAGTGGCTCGTACACTGTTTCTAGAGATGCTGTAGTAAAATAGAGACACTAGTAATTATCTGAAACCCATCTTGCAAGAAGGTTTAACCATGGAAAACGAACAACCCGCACAGGCACCTCAGACAGGTCGTCGACCCCGCAATGCTCTTGATGAGCAGAAGCTGAAACTGATGAGCGATGCGCCGCTGCATACTGCAACCAAACCGGCTACACTGCAACCTGCAATGATTGCCAACCAGCTTCGCTTGCGTTGCTGGACTAATGTCCCGTCCGATAAAAACGACGGACTGATCGAAGCTCGTATGGACTCCGCTACTTTCCGTAGCTTCTTCGAGCGAATGCTGCTGCTGGTAGAAGGTAAAATCACCGAGACCGTACGTCTGGCGTGTGACGCCCAAGACGAGCAAGGCAACCAGGCTCCATCCGTGGTGGTGGTAGGTGGTCGTAACGACAAAGGCGAGATCTTCATCGGACTGATTCCTGCCGACGAGTCTCGTCCTCGTCCTCAGTTCATCCTCCACACCTCCAGCTGGCATCGTTGGTTGGATCAGAACAACCAACCTATCTCCGCAGCACTGGCTTCTGAGATCTTTGCTCGTGGTTGGATCCGTCAAGTACTGGAACTCAGTACCTGCGTACTGGCTGTGAATTTCACAGAACGCCAAATCGGTCCGGATGGCAAAACCATTCCTCAAGGCCAGGGTGGTCAGCGTCCTGCTTACCAAGGTGGTGGCCAGCAAGGCGGTTACAAGAAGCAGTGGCAGAGCGGTAACGGCGGCGGCCAAAACTTCCAGAAGAAACCGTATCAAGGCGGTGGTAACGGTAACTACCAGAAGAAACCCTGGCAGGGTGGTGGCAACCAAAACGGAGGCGGTGGTTATAAGAAGCCGTGGCAGCAGAACCAAGGCGGTGGTCAAAACAACTACCAGGCAGCAGCCCCTCAAGCCACTGCTGCTCCGAGCCCTAACGGTGGATTCGATACCAACATCCCGTTCTAAGAGTAATAGAGGAGTGGCGTTAGCCACTCCTCTAGGTTGAAAATAATAATAAGCCTACATTACTTAGGTGAGTGTCCCCTAGATAAAGGAATACCGACATATGCGTTTTATAAAAGACGAGTCTCGTAAACTGGGCGTCGTCACTGTGGAACATCGCGGACAAACGATTGTGTTTGATACCTCGCGATATATCCAGCCAGACGAGTACTCGGATCCAACGAATTTGTTTCAGGCATTGAATGCATGGTGGGCTAGTTTAAACGACCAGATGCAGGATGCGATCTTCCAAGTATACGTTGAGTCTCGTGAGATCCTCGATACCGTATACGAGACAGGTCGTCGTCAAGCCGGTCTGCGCCGTCAGTTCCGTAGACTCTACGAACTGAATGAACTCCCTACAGTCAAGGCTTTCCTGGTACGCAATGGCCTGATCAGTTTCCCAGGGAATATCAAAGACCAGTACTCTCCTACTGACAACGTAGACCTTACGTATCTGCGCGCACACTACGCAGGATTGGCTACACTAGCCATCCTCCTGCGGATGGTAGTGCCGATGTGGGGTGTGTTTCTGACCAGTCTGGGTCGTAACGAGATCAACACCAAAGACCGACTAGCAGTTCGGTTGTTAGGTGAAGTGAACTTCACTCAACCTGAGTCTGGTTTCTCTGAAGACTACGATCGTCTGCGTAACTACGTACTGACTCTCGTATCAGACAAAGGAGGCGTGCCGCTCTCAGCTCTGGTAGACTCCATCGGTAGTGAGGAATTCCCTGAGTGGATCTTCTCTACAGTACTGCTTCGCCGAGTAGCACTGGGAGAGGTCTCTCGCACCGAGCGTGAAGTAAACATCGTCTCTACCGTGTACGCTCTGGTGAAGTCGTACATCGATTCTGCTGATCGTAAGTTCGACGGACGGATCTCCGATAAACACGGGGACTCCGACGATGAAGACAACGCTAGTTTGATGGAAGCGTTCAAAGCCAAGCAAGACATCTCTCCTGGGCAGATTACCGCTTACGAGGTGTATATGGAAAACCTTCCACGCCTGGCTAATCACGTCGATCCGTTACTGGAACCAGCTCGCGTAGAGCTTTGTTTCCAGAACATCCGTCAAGCTTTACTGAGTGACGATATTCGGATTACCAAACACGTATCAACTCTGATCAAGATGATTGCGTCTAAAGTAATCCCACATCGAGCTGTAGCTCACATCGCAGGTTTCGTTCCAGCGGATATGCCGGATGAAGCTTCAGATGGTTCCAACCGAGAGGAACTCCTGGCTGCTCGTCAGCGGGCTTTCGTAACCGGGAATGGTAACTATCCGCTGTGGAACTTGGTAGCAGTGACACAAGCACTGCTGTGGCAACAAGGCTTCACAGCACTGGCAGCACTGGTTACAGTCAAACCACTTCCTCGTGAACAATCCTTCGGTCAGTCTGTAGTAATGCGACAGATCCCGAAAGACCAACTCGCGGAGTTAGAAGCGCTGTACCCACACTACCGCCTACCAGGCAATAAAACCAACCTGGTAGAATTCGAAGCAGCTAAGTTCTTAGAACAGTTAGCTGTATCGGATTGGAAGTGCGTGGCTCCACTGGAACTTCGTAAAACCCTGGAGAACTACCAAGAAGGACAAGATAACTTCGTACCTCCGGGAAATCTGCGTATTGAGTTCGCGGCTTTTGTTAAATGGTTCAATCAAACCTACCTAGACTAATAAAGGAGTAATGGACATGTCTTATATGAATTTCGGTGTCGGCGCTGGTAATGACGTAGTGCGCGTAGTCAAGCTGGCAATCGTGGAAACTGGTAGTTATCAAACCCAGTTCATTCGTCCCCTGGCCATGTCCCAGATCGATGCTTCTGTGAACCAGGCTTTGGATTCCGCTACTCGCGAGGGTACTAACGTAACCCCGCAGGCTTTTGCTAACGTAGCAGGTCAGCTGCTGGCTCCGAGTTCTCAAGTAGATGCTCCTGCGGTAATCCCTGGTGGTTGGGGTGAGAAACGCGGTCGCTTCTACATGGAAGTTGCCATCAAGCGTCCGAACTCAGCTATCACAGTGCACCAAGTACTGACTGGCTTTACTGACCACCTGGGCTTTGGTCTGAACGGTTATGATGAGAACATGCGTTTCTACATCAACAACGTGATTACCATTCGTGAGACTGTGAACGCCATCGGTGGACACAACCACTCACAACTCCAGGTAGCTGGCTGTGATCAGTTGTTGCTGCCATCCTACCAACCCCAGCAGTCTGGTATGAACGAGTTCACCATGCGTCCTATGGACATCATGGGGGCTGGTACTGCCGGTAGTCTGATGTTGGATACTCCGGTTCCTGTGAATGATGGTCGTGCTACTTTCGCAGATGGTGTTAAACTGTCTCGTCGTAGCAACCTGGTTGCATCGAATTACCTGTCTCGTGCAGTACAGGCTTATATCGATGCTCAGTCCTGCACTACCGATGCAGACAACCTGGTTAGTATCGGGGATGCTGCTACCAGCAACCTGAACGAAGCTTCAGTAGATTCCAATGACCTGTTCTGTCTGTTCTCCCGTGTAACCGGGTTCAACGATCAGACCAACCTGGGTAGTATCACCTACCGTGAGTTGTTGGAAATCGATCCGAATGCTCGGAACGTAACCAAGGCTACTCTGCTGGATCAGGCTGCTCGTGCTAAAGCACCGACTCCCGATCAGTCCAATACCTTCAACGGCAGTAACTGGGAAGATGTAATCCAGCAGTCGCTGTTGCAAGGCATCGTGGCTATCGTATCGGAGTGTAACCTGCGTAGCTTTAATATGATCGCTTCCAACCAGACCATGGAACCCACTCACGACTCCTGGCAGATCAACCTCCAGTACGTAGGTGGTTTTGTACCGAACCGTCCAGTACACTACGAAGCGCAGGTAGCTTTGCAGCGCATCGTGTTCCAGGTTCTGAAGCCGACCTCCCGCAACAACCTGATCGGTATTGCGTTCACCATCTCAGTAGATCTGATGGGTGATACCAGTATCCAGTTGTCTGTAAACGGCGGTCCTGTGGTTCCGTATATCATTCCGACCGTAGCGGATGGTCTGAGCAGCATGCTGCTGACCACCAACTACCAGAACATCACCAGTATGGGGCATGACCTCGTAATGATGGCTTCTAAAATCGCACCGACTGAAACCAGCATGGGACAGCCTGGTGACTCTCTTTCCGGTAACAACGCTTGGGGATTCTAAGAAATGGCCTTACTTGATTATTATAAACTGATTGTCGAGGAGTGTGCGGGTATGGTGCTGTCGGAAGATGGCACTATCCACTCTTCCGTAGACGGGGTACTGGCACCGGTACTGGTTAACAAAAAGAAACTGATCATGCCGACTCGGGAGTTTCTCTCCCGCCCGGACTGGGAACAGTTCACCGCATTCCATCCTCTGTCTGAGAAATCCAGCATGGGTGAGTCTGAGGTACTGCGTACCATCCGGATGTATATGTACACTACCCTCAACGGCGACGGTAGCATGATTCTCGAATCTGCAATCCGTCTGGCGGCTTCTCCTGCTCTGCACAAGAAACTCCCAGCCAAAGTGAAACGAATGCTCGCAATCGTTCCTGACGCTGACGATCGTTCTGTGAAAGACATGGGTAAGATCCTGGATCGTCTGGGTTCCCACAACCGAGCTAAGCTCGTAAGTATCTTCCTCAAACGCAAAGGTAAGCTGGATGGTCGTGAGTACTCTCGTGTGTGCTCTGTAGACTTCCCCATCCTTACTGACGCGAACGACGATACTCGTGAGATCCTGGGTGTACAGGTACGCGTCAAGGATTACGAGCCGTTCAAAGCTCTTATCCGCTGGATGTACGGTGTGGAGAAAGGTTACTCTCGTGGTACCAACACTCCGATCGCTCCTTACCTGACCTGCCTGCTCCAGTCCTGGTTTGCGATTGCAGAACACATCAATGAAATCGTGACTCTGCTCAAAGACTCACTGCCGGAACTGGCTGTGTTGGGTTACAACACCTCCTGGGCTGATTTCCTGGACGAGTTTCCGAAACTCCAACTCGAGATCCCTGCCTTGGAAGGTAATACCGGAGTAGTGGATGAAGAAGTAGCCGCACAGTCCGGCGTAGCTCCTACCACCACTGTAACCGGTCAGCGTAACCTGGCTAGCAAGATGATCACTGAAGCTCCACAGCAACCCAATGCTGTAGTGATGCCTCAGCCGACCATTCAGCAGCCTACGCCCAACACACCTACCCCCACTGTAACAGCAGCACCAGGTGGTACTGTGTCTTGGGACGACATTCGTCCTAAAGCCATTCCGCAGACGCAGTATGGTGGGTGGGGTCAGCCACAACAGATCCCTGTAGGCGGTCGGATGTCTGGACCTAACACTCACCTGCAACCCCAGCAGGCCCAGGGCGGTTGGTTTGGTGAGACCACCGCACCACAGCAAGGTGGATGGGGTCAGCCCACTTCACCTCAAGGTTGGAATTTCTAATAAGAGCATAACGGCTAGCTAGGGGGAGTACCCCTAGCTAGCCTTAATATAATGTATTTTTTTATCTGAAGGTCAGATATTGTAGTTAGTCTGAAAGCGTTGTTGTAAATACTCCATACTCGTATCTCCAGGAATGTAGAGATTAGTATGTTGGTAGTCGAACTCATGGTCGTGTTTGAGACTATTGAGTCGCATGGTTAAGTAATGTTTGTGTTGAGGCACGTTGTAGTGTGCTAAAAACCCAAACAGGTTAAACCTGAATTTATGCAGTTCACTAGGAGGCACTGAGACTAGTTGTGTATCCTGGCGTTTACGGAACCACTCTAAGTGATCTACTAAAACCTGCATGAATTTAGGATCGTAATAAATTTGGGAACCCGAGGGTACCAGTAGAGCTTCTAGCGACATGGTAGATCCCTTAATTTTTGCAACCTATATCATTACTATGCCTAAGAATAACTAGGAGTGTAACCTAGATGGAATTAAGTAAAATATTTGCACCCAAATTCCCGATACCCACGAGAGTAAACCAACTCAATCCGGTTTACTTGGGCGTAGGGACAGGTCTGAACTCATTCGTCGCAAACGATTCCTCGTCTCGTATGCAGATGTTTGGTTCTCACCTGACACAGTTACTACTAATGAAAGGAGCAGGAGTACGTAACATACTCTCAGGTTCTGAGAAAGAGTACGGGAAATACGTTTTCAATAAGAAGCTGAACTATCCGTGTCGTATCGTGAAGATACTGCCGAAGTATCCGGTGGGTATGGGTTCTGGTAGTGTGTCGAATTCCACCACTACTACAGTCCTGATCGAACACGAGTCCACTCGTGAACTCGACTACATCCAACTCCACGACTACCACTCGCTGCACCAGTCTTACGGTTATCGCTTCCGTAAGATGCCTGCGTGTCGGAACCTCGTAGAGAACCAGATGTTCCCGCAGGATGAAACAATCCTCTACCAAACTCCAGGCGTCACCGACTCGGGTATCTATACCTACGGTCGTGAGACCAACGTGGCTTTTATGTCGCTTCCAGGTATTATCCAGGACGGTGTGATAGCTTCGGACGAGTGGTGTGAGCAAGCTACGTTCACCGCTGTGAAAACTGCGGTAGCTAGCGGTGGTTCCAAGTTTGTGTTCTTGAATCTCTACGGGGATGATACGAATTACAAATGCTTCCCAGATCACGGAGAGCGGGTGGCGGATCATGGGGTGTTGGTAGCGATGCGTCGTATAGACGATGACACTGCACTGATTGATCTCTCACCTAAAGCACTGCGTAAGATCGACTACGCTTTTGACAAACTCACCTACGCTGAACCAAGCGCTGTAGTGACGGATGTTACTGTGTGGCACGATCCTGCTAGCAGATCGCCTAAGTCCCCTTCCGGTACAGCTACTCAGATGCAGAAGTATCACGCTAAGACAATGGAGTATTACGCCAACGTCGATCGTGAGTATTATCGGTACTTCAAAGAACGTGGGGATGCGCTGCGCATTACACCACGACTGCATGGTCTGGTACGAGAAGCCAAAGCACGACTGCTGAACACGAAGTCTGGGTCTAGCAAGAACAAGCTGACCTACACTTATCGTAAAGCTCCTCTGGATGACTACCGAGTAGAGATTCAGTATGCGTACGAGGTTACTCCGACCATCGGGTTTAAAGTAACAGGGTGTCACGGGGATAAAGGGGTTATCTGCGGTAAGTGGCCTAAAGCCAACATGCCGCGAGATGAATACGGTAACGTAGCGGATATGGTGATGGATGGGGACTCCACTAGTAAGCGGATGAACCTAGGTCGTGTGTACGAGCAGTACATCAACATCTCAGGTCGTGAGACTCGTGATCGTTTGCATGAACTGCTGCCACTGGGGAAGGAAGTTGCTTTCGAACACCTGATCGGTTTCTACGAAGCAGTAGCTCCTGAGTTCCATGCCAAGTGCAAGGAATACTTCGAGCTGCAAGCTAGTAAGGGTCGTCTGGAGGAAGCAGTAGAACATCACTTACGCTGCGTGATGACTCCTAACCCCAACAACCCAGCTGAAGGTATCAACGTCTGGATCCCCACGAACTGTAGCGTGATTGGAGCTGAACAAATCCGCAGACTGATGGCCTCAGTGTATCGTCCGCGTAAGTCTCATGTCACCTATACTGATCCTTACGGTAAAACCATTGTTACTCGCACTAAGATGATGATCGGTAGTATGTACATCATGCTGCTCGAGAAAACAGGCGATGACTGGTCTTCCGTAAGTTCTCCCAGACTGCAACACATCGGCCTGGCAGCTAAGCTCAGTAAGTCAGACAAACTCAGTACTCCAGCTAAACGTACAGCCACCCGGATCTTCGGTGAAGACGAAATCCGTCTGATCTGTGCTAACGCTGGTGGGGATGTCGCTGCTGAGTTACTGGATCGTACCAACAACCCTGCGAAGCACCGGATGATCTGCCGTAACATCCAGCGCTCTCACACACCGAGTCGTATACACGACGCTACACGCGGTGTAGTGGGTCGCAACAACAACGCAGTGAACTTCACTTTCCACATTCAGGAATCCGGCGGGATAGGTATCGAGTAATGTCCAATTTAGTATACAATGCTAAGGAGTTGATGTTTCGTTCGTTAAATGAGATACTTACTCTTCCGGACTGTGACATCACTGTGGTGTTTGACGATGGTGAGGTGCGTGCTAGCACGCGCTCCACTATTCTCAGTTGGTTTAACTGGCGGTTCTGGGCTGAGTTCGCACCAGACTGTCCTCTGGACATGGAGCAGCACCTAGGTAATGCTCCAGCCTCCAAAGGTAAGGAGTTAGATCTACTCAGTACAGCTTACAAGAAGACGTTTCGTTATGCGTACGCTCGGGATCGTTCCGTGGACATCACCAAGTGGTGGTTGTTCGGCTACGCACTGCAAAACGAGATACACAACTTCGTATCTAAGGATCTGGGGGAGTGGGTGGTTAGTTTGTCAGCAGAAGACTACGTCGAATGCTTAGACCACCCAGAGATCTCTAAGATCAACGCTGAGATGCAGCCTAACAAGCACAGCATCAAACAAGGGTACTCGAAGATTATCTCGATACTCAAAGATCCTACTGAGCTTAAAGGAAACCGCATAGCAGATCAGACTCGTGACGGTCTGACCTCCGATGGCCAAACGCTTCAGATTCTGTCTAAGCGGGGTTTCTTGACCGACGTAGGTTCTAAGCTGTTCGAACATCCGGTAATGGAAAACTACGCGGAAGGTATTACTACTCTGTCCGGTAGTTACCGTGAGAGTTTCTCAGCAGCTAAAGCGTTGTTCTCGACCAAAGCTCCTCTGGCAGCTACTCAGTACTTCAACCGGCAAATGCAGTTACAAACCGGTGTACTGATGAACCTGCATCATGGATGTGACTGTGGTACCAAACACACAGTTCCATTCCACGTAGGGCCAGGGGATCTCAAAGTACTCAATGGCAAACATTACCTGCTAGATGATGGTGCATTAGGTACTATCACTCCGAACGCACGACACCTGATTGGGACTGTGGTACAACTGCGGTCTCCGTTTGGGTGTTTGCACGAAGACCCTTCAGGGATCTGTGCAACGTGTATGGGAGAGATGGCGTTCGCTATTCCGGGGCGCAAGTACCGTACTGTAATCGGCCACGTCTCCGTAGTAGAGATCTGCGAAAAGATCTCTCAGATTGTGCTGTCCACCAAACACTTGGATGCGTCAGCTACTGTCGATGACTTCTACATCGAACCAATCGATCGTAAGTACCTCGAACTCGGAGACACAGGTAACTCTCTAAGACTCAAGTCGTGGGTTCAGTCCCACCGACCGAAGTTGTTGTTCAGCGTGGAAACTGCTAAGCACATAGCGCTAGTAGAGAAAACAGAGAACGTTCGTACTCTGGATATCGAAACCGTAGGTAGTTTCCAAGATCTAACGCTAGTGTATGAGCGTAATGGCGAATCCTGCATGCAGGGACTGAATACGTCTATGGGTTCCAGGTGGGGTAGTTTCACCCACGAGTTCCTGGATTACCTGAAGCGTCACCAGTACACACGTCAGGACGAACATTACTACGTGGTAGATCTCACGGAGTGGGATTTCAGCCAAACGTTGCTCGAACTGCCACTCAAGCATACCAACATGCTGGAGTACAAGAACGAGATCGAATGGTTTATCAAAGGTGAGAAAACAAACGCTAAGCGTCTGTATCGTCCCGTTACTTACGAGGACATCGGAGCTGCTCTGCGTGAGTTCCACAACTTGATCTCCTCCAAGCTGAGTATCAACATCTGTCACCTGGAAAACGTACTGTTCTCTACGATGATCCGTTCGTCGGCTGAGGATAACTGGTGGCTACCTAAAGGCAACACTGAACGAGAGTTCGCTGGTTTCAAAGACCTCATCGCTCGTCGCAGTCTAGCTCCAGCCCTGGCGTTCCAAGAGCAGCGTAAGCTCCTCAAAGACCACAGGACGTATATGGTGCCTTCTCGTCCTCCGTCACCTATGGATCCGATTCTTCGGAGGTAGTGTGTCGAAGTTGCAGATAGAGGTGCAGTCTCACCACTTTGTATTGAGCGGGTATGATTTCCCGCTCTTTCAAAAGCTGGTGAAGTTCTGTGAACCTCTGATACAGACGGAAGTCGACGTAGATCCGCGTAAAGGCACTGAGACCTCAGTAACGAAAGTATACGCTGCGTCTTCGCCCGATCGAAAGATCATGCGGTTCCACATCAACATTCTCAATAAGTTCATGGAGTTCGTGAAACAGATCGGGCTCACGCCCGATCAGTACGAAACGGTTGTGAAACCAATGTACACACCAGCTCGCATGAAGTGTAAGTTAAAGGAGCATATCAAACCTCGGGATTACCAAGTTCCCATTGTGGATTTTGTTGTAGAACCCGAACAGAAAACCAGAGTAATAGGCATACAAACGGGAAAGGGTAAGAGCACATCAAACGACACTTTCGTTCGAATTCCTGGTGGTTGGAAGAGAATGGGTGATCTTAAGGTGGGCGATTACGTTATTGGGCGTGATGGCAAACCAACCCGCGTGAAAGGAGTTTATCCGCAGGGTAAGCTCCAACTTTACGAAGTGGTTTTCTGGGATGGTCGGAAAGTTGAGGTGTGTAAAGAACACCTCTGGGAAAGTTATTTCTCCAACGCCTCCCCTAAAAAACGATGGTCTGTAAGAAACACAGATACCATTAAAACCATAATCGAAAAGAATCCAAAACCAGGAGTTTATATTCCACTCCCAGATCCTGAAGATTGTCCGGAAAAGGACTTTTTAATGGATCCATGGTTATTGGGCGCGTTGCTGGGGGATGGGTGTATATCACACTCCTCGACAGCTATAAGTACTCCAGACGAACATATCGTCGATAAGTGTAATGCGATACTCAACCCCATCGGTTATGAACTCCGCTATGATAGCAAGTACGACCACAGTATCGTTAGATCAACAACTGACGTCGATCCTTTTTACAAGTATCTCCAGCGTGTCGGTATTTTTGGCAAGCGTGCTTGGGAAAAGGAGATACCGTGGGAGTATCTGGAGGGTTCGTTAGAACAACGCTGGAAGCTACTACAGGGACTGTTGGACACCGACGGGACTGTAGGTAAGGAAGGACATATAACTTTCGATACTACTAGCATGGTACTAGCCGATCAAGTTCAAACTCTCGTACGTAGTCTTGGGGGAATAGCTCGGATTAAATATCGAGCTAAGAACATGTATACTTACAAAGGAGAATATCTCGCAGGTCGTCCGAGTTATCGGGTAGGCATACGTTTGAAAACTCCAAGTAAGGCTTTTACTCTTCCGAAAAAGAAAGATCGCACTAACGATCAAAATCAGTACTCGGAAGGATTAAAGCTGCGTGTTCGCAGTATCACCCCCACACGTGTTGACGAAGCCACCTGTATCGCTGTAGAAGCAGAAGATCACCTGTTTGTGGTACAGGACTACATCGTCACACACAACACGCTCACAGCGCTGATGGCCGTGGCTCAGCTTGGCCTGCGTACCGCTGTGGTATTACCGGCGATGTATGCTGAGCAGTGGTATGGCGACATCCAGGATGCTTTCAACTGTACTGTGAAAGACATCATGTTTGTTCGTGGTCTTAAGAATCTAAGATCAGTAATCCAAATGGCACGTAATGGTGAGTATACCCAAGACTTCATCATCATGTCGTCCACGACGATGCAGTTGCTGATTAAAGAGTACGAGACCAACCCCGAACTGTGTTGTGAGATGTATTGTCACCCAGCTGAGCTGTTTGAGCTACTGCAAGTCGGTGCTCGTGTGATTGATGAATGCCACCGGAACATCCATCTGAACATCAAGATGGATTTGTACACTCACCTTCAGAAGTCTATCAACCTGTCAGCCACACTCAACACAAGAGATCCTTTCATTTCCAGAATGTACGGAATGATCTATCCCAAGAAAGACCGTTACGATGGTCTGGAGTACGACCGCTACGTGGACGTGTTTGCATTGGAGTATACGATGCGGCGTGCACACAAAGCCAAGTACAAGGGATTCAAGGGTTACTACAGTCACACTCGCTTAGAGCAGTGGCTGCTGAAGAACCCTAAGGAGCTCGACAACTATTGCGAGATGATTTATCAGATCGTGAAAGATTGTTACGTAGTAGATCGGTTGGAAGGTCAGAGGTGTTTGATCTTTGCGGCATTCGTGGAGTTCTGTACTTACCTGACGAAGTATCTACAACGTAAGATACCAGAGTTGAAAGTTGGTCGTTACGTGTCGGAAGATGATTACGTGACGTTACTGGCTAACGACATCTCTGTGTCTACGATTCTGTCGGCGGGTACAGGCGTGGATATCCCAGGCTTACGTGAGGTTATAATGACCACCAGCATTGATTCGATGCAGGCTAACGAGCAAGCCAAAGGACGTCTGCGTAGACTGAAGGACTTCCCTGACGTCAACCCAAGGTTCTGGTACATCTACTGTACACAGATACCTAAGCAGGTCGATTACTCCCGACGCAAGGAACAGCAGTTCCGTGGTACGTGTCGTTACTTCAAGCAGATACAAACGGACTACACAGTTGCAACTGACTTCGAAGACTATCTGGCAGAACCATTCCTCTTGGAAGGAGATTGTTTCCGCCAAGATGATGCTGGATTCTTCGATCAGCATGTGCAGTGGATCCCGTACGATGAAGCAGCCTAAAAGAGGAGGGCTTCGGCCCTCCATTTTTACCAACCCCAGAATAAAAGGTATTAAAATGCGTAACAAACACCCTATCCAACCACTGGAACTCGTAGACGGTATTTTGCGTTTCAAAGCCAATAAACTGGTCAGAATTCTGTTCGAAACCCATCCAACCATGGATTTGAACCGCATAGCGTGCATGGACTTCAGCGACGAAGACCGTGAGCAGCTCTCCCAGCTTATGGGCGGTAGTTTTAGCTACTGTGGTGACCTACCGTATTTCAGTACAGCTACGCTACATATCGCTAAAGCACAGTACGACCGTGGCGCAGATCCTCGCGACGCCCGCATAGAGCAACTCGAAGCGGAACTAGCCGCTATCAAAAAGCTACTAGCTCCTGCCGTTTCGGTTATCTACGACATCCACCCAGATGACCTGAAGTAATCACTAGAGGAGCTTAGTCTCCTCTTTTTTTTTGGGATTCCACGCAAACACAAACCTATATTCTTTCAGTGAATAGGAGCATTCCGCCCCTGTTCTTTTACTGAAGGAGTAGTGAAATGACAGTAAGCGATCTAACCTTAGACATCATACGCGCTAAACGCGAGTGTCGTGCCTACCTGTGGAGTCTCCACAAACACCGCCTGACCTGGCGTATGCGTGCAGTAGTGTGTCTGTTCCTAGCAGTACACTTCGCACGTGACCTCCGTATGACCTGGACTTACGTACACGTAGAGCGAATGATTCGCCTGCTGGGTCTGGATAAAGGAGGATCCAAATGTCGCTGACACCTGCAAAACTAAAGTCACATCGTGACGAAGCCCAACGTAACGCCGAACAAGGCTTTGCTAATGGGATACTAAAAGCATTATGTGGCGAAGGGTTTTCACCCATAGAAGCTACTAACCGTTACTCACGACCAACCCCAGGAGGAACCTTAGTAAAAGCCCGCTCTGAGTTATACCCAGAGTCTGGGTATGAGTGTCTAGTAGTAGCCGAGGGAAACCGCTACATAGACAACCACAGCTTCGCAATTCGTGTGATGCACGATCTTCTGATCGGTCTGTACCGCAAGGATCTACCAAAGGAACAGAAACACCGATACCTGAAACCAGGTGGCAGTGGAATGACTTACACAGTCTCTGATCCCTGGAGGAAGTGTAAGGTTACGATGATGTACGATCGCATTGTAATCGACTTCCGTAAACTACGTTAGAGACATAAAAGAGGAGGGCGGTAGCCCTCCTCTTAAGTTTCTTTTTTTTTTCGAGTTAACGCCATTCGTTGTAGATGTAGACTTCGTTTGGGATGCGATCAAACCAGTACCTAAAGATATGTCTTACCTTACGATACTCCAGTGTGCCAGTCTGTTGCCCACATCCTAACGCTGGTGAGTAGATTTTTGCATTACCCAAACGATCCACAGACTCTACAAGTTTACGAAGGTTTTGCTCCAACAACTCAGTAGTAGAGACGTCATACCAATGGTGTTTAGTAGGTATCAGTAATAGCTTTAAGTCTGGGTTGATATCAAACAACATCAGACTGTTTAAACCAAACCGTCCCTCCTTACACATCACACGGTATCTACGGTAAACTTCAGGATAGCGACTACGAATGTAAGCAGCTATTCCTTTACCCATGATACCATCGATATTCACAGGTACTAGCAATATCCCCTCGTCGTGTTTAAACACGTCACCAGGGCCTTCGTAAACGACCATACGGCGTTCCTCGTGTTCAGTACTACCTTACCCACGAGCTCCACCCTGAGCTCGCAAAGCTTCCGCTTTAGCCTTCTCTTCAGCAAACTTACGATCACGAGTCTCTCGTACTTTGACTTCAGCAGCGATTTCAAACCACTGCTCCACCGCCTCTGGAGGTAACTCCAAAAACTGATCAATAGTCCATCCCGTCAGTTCATGTATTCCGAACTTCTTGAATCGATAGGCTCGATCGATAATCCACGCACCAGGATTTCTGGGTACAAACGCTGCTTTAACAGAGTCGATACCCATTCCAGTACCCAAGTTGTTCCTGCGCACAGGATGCGGATCATCCACTGTAGGAGTGCCGTCCACGTCGTACGTGTAGTGCACACCCATCAGTCTCCAGTAAGTCTCACGTATAAGCTTGCGAGCTTGAAGTAGTTCCAACCCACCTTCGATCTCCACGAGATCATCTAGAATATCGGAGGCAGTTACGTCAAAACGTATCCCAGTTAAGACACGCTTACGTTTCGGGTTGTCATTCTCAGCTTGTGAGTAAGAATTGTAAAAAAAAGTTTGATCGGTGAGATCGGAATCAGATACGGATCTCTGGCTACGTGATCGACCTGGGTCTCACCACACTTAGCGCAGACGTAGTTCCAGATAGCGATCATAGTAACAGCGCGAGCTGCAAAGAAACGATCGATGTGTTCCAGGAACTTGGAGTTGAACTCCGAGTTACCAGTCATACTGCCGACGTGTAATGCGATCTCGAGTTCGTCGTCGATATAACCATCTTCTTCACCAGCATCGTTGTAAAAAGCGATGCGATGTACGAAGTGAGAATACTGACGCAGTGAACTCAGACCAGCTTGCTCAGTGATATAAGCATCACGTTCCTTAGCAGACATCTTGCCAGTAAACGCAGCTTCCACTGAAAGCTCGAGTTCACGAACCCACTGGAACCCTTCGTCAACCCATTGACGAATACTCGGCTCTACCAGCTCCAGACTCATGTTACCAAACCGGAATACCGACAGACCATCAGTCCCTTCCTGAGTCAGGAACTCAGCACGATATGCTGCGATCTGTTCCAGGGTGTGGCGTTTGGTACGCTGTGCCATGTGGATCTTCTGTTTCTCAGTCAGACGATCTGTACGCACGCGCTGTAGATCAGAAAGATCGATGTAAGCGCGTTCCACAGCTTTACATTTACCAGTAGCGCCCGTACAAGCCCGAGACATCGGGAAGCCTTGTAAATACAAAGCCAGACCTACACCCCAGAGCAAGTCCTCGTGCTCGTCAAAAGGAATGAGCTCGTAGAGTTCCTGAGGATCTTGGTAAACTACCGTAGCATCGTAGATGCAGGAGATAGCCAGGTCGATCAGAGGCTTACGTGAGTAAACGTCGGTCAGTGAGTTGGTACGCCCGCCACTACGACGACCAAACTCGTCTTTCTGCTGCTCGCATTTCAGACGAGTCTCGTTCAGAGCAGTGTCGCCAGGAGCTTTAATGCTAACCCAGAAACCAGCTTTGTAGAGAGGGATCTGTACCACACCACCCACTGAGGTAACGGCCGCGATCTTAGCGGCAGCGCGAGCGCCAGTCAGAGGTTGGTTACCGCCTCCGAAAGAAGGCTTACCTGCACGCAGACGTTGAGTCAGGTGTTCTACGTAGTTACCCCACGCCCCCTGCTCCAGAGCTTTCTGCTTGATGTTAGAGTTCTCGTGCAGAATACCGCCCGCACTACCAGTCAGAACCCACTCAGCAGCATCCTGATCATCCAGGAACTCGTCGTCCATAGACAGGTCATTGAACTGCATCAGCAGATCGTTAGTGGTTTCCAGGGCATCCGACGGGAGGAAGAGATCGATCTCAGCCGCAGAAGGCTCTCCACGACCAGAACGAATCATGGAATGAGGAGACATCACACCTACGTGTGTCTGCTTCCCTTCGTAAGGAAGCTTGGTGAACTTAGGAGCTTGTGGCTCCTCAGCATCCGGCTTCTCTGCTACTGGGGGAGCGTGTTCCACTTCCGGGACTTCCGGCAAATCAGCCGCGACTTCAGTCGCGGGCTGGTCGTTATTAATTTCAGACATTTACTGCTCCTTGAGAGTTACGCAGTTCACCAATGATGGTAGCTACGCTTTTAACACCACTGTCAGCCCAGTCTTCCATCCAGCGCTGGTATTGTTCACCAGCCTGCAAGACTGAACCGATATTCGATACACCTACGTTACGACCGACCAGGTGTTGGACAGACTGATCGATCTGATCGAGTCGTGAGCGGAAGACTTTAACCTGCTCTACCAGAGCAGATGCGTTCTGGTTTACCAGACCTACATTGAATACACGACCTTCAGCGTTAGCTTGACGAATCAGAGTTCCAACCTCACATGCTTTATTCAGTTGCTGACGGCATTGATCGGAGAGTTGCGGGATCTCGTTAGTCGGAGTCGGGCTGACGTAAGGGCGACGAGTTCTGCTGTTACTTGGCATGATATGATCTCACTGTAATAGGGTTGGTTTCATATACTACTAACCCTTGCTATTTTTTTACTGGAGCCGGGTATGTTCGATTATATCAACGAGTATCTGATGGGTCGTACTAGTTTGGAGTTAAGAACCAAACTAATGGACGGCCTACGCACTGCCACTACTATTCTAGGGGAGCAGTGTTTGATGGCGGTGCAAAAAGAGATACAACGTGACGAAGCCGAGTTCTCCGCTAACGGAATCGATTTCATCACAGAAGCCCTTCTGGGGCTGATCTATCAATCTTTCTTGAAGTTCGGTATTACCTTAGATCAGGATGCGATGGAGCATCGCTGGATTACTCCGTACTGCGATACATTGGAGTTGCTGGCTAACTACGAGCAGACTCAGTATGCTGAACAGATAACTTCTATTCTGGAGCTTTCTGATACTTCAGAGGATGTGTTGTTTAACGTCCTACAGCTGCTGGATCCCGATTTGGATCTGTCCTGGGAGGATACGCTGGACTCAGTGTCAATCGCTCTCATAGAGCGTTTCAGGACTGCTCTGCGCGAAGCTGCTACTCAAGTACCAGACACCACTGGTTTAGGATCTGTGGACGAGGAAACCGCATACCTGGAACGCATCCGGGCTTTCCGCGAACAAGGTAAATACCTGGACACAGTAACCTACCAGTACTACGACTCCGGGGCTAACCTCAGAGTAGCGCCCGAGCTCACTCTGGATCTCCTCAAACATCGTTACTCAGTGCTGGAGTACCCACAACTCGCTCGAGAGTTGATAGTGCTGTGTACCTACGCAGCTCTCCCTAACGCTGAAGTAGTCCCTACAGCTAAACGCATAGCGCAGTCCTTCGACCCAGAAGTAGAACTTGCGTTGGCAGACCTACTCGGAGGTAGATGATGACTCGTCTAGATTTCTTCAGGCTGGCGCTCAAACACCACGCCTGGAGATGGCGTTACTGGATGGTGTGTGGATTTAGCGTAGCTAAGATCTCCGATACCCCCAAAGGAGAAGGGGTTTGTGAAATCGTTCAGGTAGGTGACCAATACGGCTACGTAGATCCTGAAAACAAAACCATCGTTACGATCGAAGACTCCCAAGTAGGTCAAACCCTTTTCCCTGTAAAGGAAGAGATTGTTCTGCGTAAGGGAGACCTAGCTAACCTCACCAAGGACATCCGCACTACCTACGGAAACGCTATCTTCAACGCAGCTGCATTAGCTTACTGTTTTGGAGCTACGATTCCTTATCTGAATCGATCAGCCGACGCAGATCAGATCATGGATCTGTACGTGCCTAAGATCGTAGATGATCCTGCTGAAGGAGAGGAGTTAGAAGAAGGTAAGGTTAGCGTGGCGCAAGGCTACAAGCACGCTGAGGCGATGTTCAACGTAATCACTCCCATGAGTATCCAGATTACGCAGTCGTCTTCTGAAGCCATCCTAGGTGTGGATCCTTCAGTAATCGAATTACGTGATCGTTTGCTGGAAGAGCACAAAGACGAGCTAACCGACCTGACCGTAGTAGCCAGTATCATCAAGCAGTTGATAGCTGCTGATAAAGCTACCTTCGAGAACGATCCAGCCAAAGGCTTCCTGTTCAAATCCAAAGCTTTCGATATCGTCCGACTACGTACGCAGATTATGTACGGCGTGGAGTTCAGTTTCGAACAAGACGGTACGTTTACGCTTGTTACGAGATCCCTGGTAGAAGGTTGGGACATCTCTAAGTTCACCGAGTATAACAACTCGATGCGTGATGGTAGTTTCAACCGTGGTGCGATGACTGCTCTAGGTGGTGAAGCGGTTAAGAAAGCTTATCGTAGATACCAGAACTCGAAGATTATCGCTGAGGACTGTAAGACTCCTCTTACACTGCGTCGTAGAGTGCTCCCAGAGCTCGCCAAACGACTTGTGGGGCGTTTCTACGTAGAAGGTGGTAAACTACACGAGACTACTGGCGAATCGATTAAAGCGCTTATAGGACGCGAGGTAGACTTCCGTGATCCTTCGTGCTGTCGTGCTGGTGGATTCAACCTGTGTCGTTACTGCTACGGCACTAGTCTAGACCTCACCCCAATGGCTGTATCTAATGCGATGTCAGAACCTTACTCGCAGCAGATGTACATCTTCATGAAGAAAATGCATGGTACTTCATTGAAAACCGTAGACTACGATTTCCATTTCTGGCTATCTTAGTCTAGTCAATGTATGACTCATTCAATCCAGGAGTAGAGAAAATGGCTAAGCCTCCGTTCAACAATCAACAACCCCGTCAGCCGTCCCAGACAGCTCCCCAGCAACCTGAAAAGAAACCCGAGGACAACACTTACCTCGATCAGCCTCCGATCTCTCCTGTGATCGAAGATCTGGCTGCTGGCAACGTAGCTCCTCGTCCGAAGTCTGACACCGTAGCGATCTTCGAAGACCGCGTGCAGTCTTACCTGAAGGCTTGTGGTCCCACCGTAACCAAGACCCCGTCCTCGATCGGTCAAGCTCAGGGTGGTTTTATCTACACCATCCAGTCTCTGTGGCGCATGCCGGTACAAGACTTCAAGGAGTGCATGGACTACCTGATGGAAACCTTCCGTCAGAACCCCAAGATCTTCTGCGAAGCTTTCCTGTTCTCCCACATGGATCAGGTCACCAACGTTTCCTACGAACATCGTCAGCAGCATTACGCTCTGATGAACCTCATGCTCAACGGGGCTAACCCGGATGTAGTGCTGAAGGAAGTAGTGGACGTCAACCTGGCCTGTCGTGGTCTGCCGGAGAACGCAGCTGAGTTCCTGTCTGCTTACTACGGCTTGCAGTAATCCCTACAAAGGGCATAACTCAGGAGGAGGCCAGTCGGCCTCCTCCTATGCCGCTTAGGCAGCTAATGCATCACGGTTCTTACGATATTCGCGATATTCTTTCAGTACGTCAGTGTGTGTAGGCATCTTGAAGATTTCACGACAGATTTCAGAAGCATTTACATGACCCGCTGTAGCGTTGATACCGAAACGACGACGTTGCAGGTCGCTTACGTTTTCGATACGAGCCAGCTCCATCCAGGTAGTTACGCGAGAGATATTCAGTGTATCTTCACCATTAGGATAACTGGCAGCTACGTCAAGCAAGTTGTTCGGTAGAGGCGCGAATTCTACCCGCCCAGCGCTGTTTCACAACAGTACCGGACTGCTCTAGGCTTTCCCTAGATGTTCAGACTATATCATCATCTCCCGTATTACGAGAGAGACCTCCACTTGGAGCCGCCTGGCCTAAGCCGCTTGCGTGCCCTACTCCCCTGCCGGGGATAGTCGTTGAACGTTCTTCTGTACGAGACAGAAGCTTCGATGCGAGATTCCCCAATCCACAGTCTGTGTTACCATACCCAAGTGATTAGCTTGGCCACTATTACATCACTGCAATAGCTTGGTCTACTGGGCTCTAAGCGGGTTCCCGTCAGTTCAAAGGTTGTTTCAGTGAGGATCACTCCTCAAGGGGACCTTGTTTGTTTATCTCATGCGACGTGGTGGTATGCTACATGAGAGTAAACAGCCGTTGATCCGCAACGTGAAGGAAGACCAGGGTGCTAAGCTCCGGGAATTCCTTAATACAGCGTAGTCCATTATCCGCTACCATGTGCGATGGTAGCGTAACAATCCAGTTATCAACGCCTACTACTAGGTCGTCGAGTTCTGGAACTTTCATCTTATCGGAAGTAGTACCGATTGCGTGTTCTTCTTGCAGAGCAAAGAAGTGCAACGCATCACAAGTCCGACGAGGTTGTGAGTGGAACTTGTCCAGGTTCGATACACCAGAGAACAAGTTGATTTTGTTACACAAGTCCATGTTCATCTCGTCGAGTAACTCAACAGAGATACAGTCGAAGATGTTGTAGATGAGATATTCGACTTTAAACCTAGACTGCATGAACTCGTGCCACTTCAGTCCTTCCAAGTGGTCAGCTTGTTTGAACTTAAGTTTACGAATCCCCAAGTGACGATGAAGGATGTTATCCAGCGAGTAACCACCTGGAACTTTACCACCAGCTATCCGGATTTTCTGATAGACACACATCGCATCTAGGAACTTAAATCCAGCAGCACACTTAAAGAAGTGCCAACGCTCGGCAGGGGACAGAGGGAAGTTACGTCCACTGGCAGTTACTTTAACAGTGGAGCCTTCCTTCCAGTAACAATACTGATACTTCGTAGGACACCGAGGATCCGAGAACACAGTAGCAGGATCAATCCCACCCTTCTGGAGCGCACTCAGCATCTTAGGAATATCGTACGCCATGTTCCAGATAGCTACGATGTCAGGCTGCCACTCGTGAGCGTAACGCATCAGTACCATGGGGACTTCGTGTTCGTGGTCTACGAACTCGATGTACAGTTTAATGTTCCGTTTGGTTTCGTATTCACCTAGCAGTTCAGTAAACTTGTCACGGATGTCTTGCTCAGTACAGTAGAACCCTTCCAGGAAGAATCGGTTCACTACCAGTAGTACTCGATCTTTAAAAGTCAAACTGCCCGAAAGGATTTGTTCAGTCCCGTGGAGAACATCGGATTCTAAGTCGAGTACAGCCACACGGTTCAGTGAGTACAGGTCAGGGTATTTCTCCTGGTATTTGTGTTTGATGATCTCAGACACACCTACGTCCGCTCCGTAGAGATACGGACTACGAGACATTATCCGAAGGTCGCCTGTGTTAGGTACTTTCAGTATCCGAGCTATGGTTGGAGCCAACATGCGCTGAGTACACTCGTAGCGCTGTAGGTTCTTTAAAGACTCGAAATCTTTCTTGTGTTCGTGTTTACGTAACCCTGGTTTAGTGACGTACAAATCCCGCTTGAAATTCTCCAGAAAGCGCAGGTTAGTGGTAGCGGAACCGTCGTTTAGATGTATGATCTCCTTCACTAAAACACAGTCGTCCATTGAGTCGTCTTGCGCTTCTATGTAAGTCGCAAGTTTACACTCAAATCCTTTGATGTTGTCTGTATCCAACTTAACTGTTTGCATCGTTACCTCCTAGTGCTCACAGATCTATTAACTTCTTAAAAAGGAACTACCATGTCTTCGATCACAGCCCACCTCCGTGCATTGGGAACAGAGACTCCCGAGTATCAGCAGAAACAGTCTCTGAGTCTGGAAGCTCATCTCTCCGAACTCGAACAGATGCAACTCCAGTTTTCAGAAGAGCAGTACAACTACACCGAAGAAGGTATGTTGGATTCGATCTGGAACGGCATCAAAGCCTTCTTTAAAGCCATTGTCGACTTCTTCAAGCGCCTCTTCGGCAGCGGTCCTACCAAAGAGCAGAATGCTACTCTGGACAAAACCGAGAAAGAAATCGATGATTTAGCCGAAGCTATGAAAGACGTCGATTTCACCAAACCCGACCAGGATGCTGAAAAGATCCTTAAGGAAGCGGGATTGGTGGTAGATACACCCATTCGGCTTTCTGATATACCCACCGGTAGCCTGGCTGACTTTGACGCGTTCATGATCTCAGACAACGGCAAGCCTCTCACTCCGGATCAGTTTGACAAATCACTCGATCAATCCGAGCGTAATAAACTCACTCGCGTTTGGTTGGACGATCTGGTAAGAGGTGGGCAGCAAAAACCAGCTCGCACCAAAGAAGAGAAGGCTGGTGAGCGTGTAGCTAAGCGCGCTGCTCAGGTATTGCCTAACGATGCTACTCCGGAACAAGTAGCCAAAGTCGCGTCTAAGGCCGTCGCCGTTACCGACGCTAAGATGCGTCTGCTGTTGGACGAGGTAGGTCGCTGCAATATCCCAGGTGTGGAGTACGAAGGCTCTAAGCTGCACATCGCTCTGGCTAACTACCGCATCTACTCTGAGAAGTTCATCACAGCCTCAGTTCTTCTGAGTGAGGCGGAGTCTGTTGCCAAAGAGTTTGATAGTAAGAAATTCGATCACCTCACCGAAGATTCTATTGCTAAAGACGGCTTCTTCGGACCGTCCAGCGTACCTTTGCTTAAATGGAATCCTGAAGACAAGAAATACGTCTTCAAAGAGAAAGGTCACGACACCTCCCCCCAGGGTTTTGTAGAAGACATCTTCGCACGCGCTGTACTGGGCGCTAATGACTACGCTGGTGTAGTGGCTAACGTTTCCAAAAACACCGATACCAAAACCGTAGGTGCTCTGATCAAATCTGTGCAAGAGCAAATCGCTCAAGCCCGTAAGTCATCTGCTGTCTACGTTAAGGTTCTGGGCGTGGTGGAAGCAATTTACGCTGCAGTTAATAAAATCGATCCTAAGACAGCAAGCAAGGAAGAGGCCGCAGCAGCCAAAGTCGCGGCTTCGATCGTCCGTGAGATTGGTCGCCTTACCGCTGGTTCTGCAACAAACCAGCGCAATGCTCTGGCTAACGCACTGCAAGCTGTGCGCATCCTGCGCCGCAAGGCCGGTAAGCTCAAGGAGTACAACGGTCTGATGAAGAAACTCAACGACGAAGTTGCAGCTATCAAAGCTAAGAAATAAAAAGAGCATATCTGGCGAGGGGTACACCCCTCGCCATTTTATGACCTCATCTCCTAGGAGTACCCCATGCGTAAGTCTAACCTAACTCTCCAGATGGAGGCTATTGCCTACCAGTCTGGAGTTTCTAAAAACAAAGTATTCCCCCGCCTAGCGGAAGCGTACGATGCTATCATTCACGAAGTACGTAAATCCAAGCGTCTGCGTGCGGGCGATCTCGAGCGTTTCGGTATCGCTAAGATCATCTTCGAAGAGTGTGGTGTCCGTACCACACAGCAAGTAGACCAAGGCATCTACAATGCCTGTGTGTATCCCCCGCTGGTGGATCGTAACAATCCAATTGCTGCCGACTTCTGGGTTGAGATGCGTGAGAACGAAGACGCAATGCATTTCATCAAAAGAGCCAAAGGGGCTATCTCCGGTACAGTAGACCTACTCAACGCTCGAGTAGGCGGTGTCTACTCGGAGATTGAGTGTGAGATGCATGTAGGGGATCAGTTTTTCTTTGACTCGAAATATAACGGCTCTCACATCGCAGCGATCATGTGTCACGAGATCGGCCACGTGATGACTTATTTCGAAGCGCTCTCAGAAACAGCTACGATCAACCGCGTTCTACAAGCGGTGTGTGCTGACGTACTGCGTGGTGCCGACTACGAACGCCGTCTGGTAATGCTCACTGAAGCCGAAAAGGTTCTTGGTGTTAAGATCGATCTGAAAGAAGAACACGCCAAGATGGAGAAGATGGAGGGATATCAGATCCTGATCATCGAAACCACAGCGCGCAAACCCAGATCTGCACTAGGGTCTCCACTCTACGACTTCAAAGCCTGGGAACAAGCTTCAGACCAGTTCGCTACTCGTCTGGGTTATGGTATCTATCTGTCCGAAGCTTTGGACATTATGTTCCGTAGTTTCGATTACCCGACTTACTGGAGCGCTCCTCGTTTTTACATGATGGAGGTGTTCAAGTGGATCTTCGGTACGGCGATGCTGATCATCCCAGGATACAACGTCCTGTTCGTGTTACTTCTGTTTTTGATGGGCAATCCGCTGTGGGATGTCTACGACTCCCCCACTGACCGCATCGCTCGTATCCGTCGTGAGACTTTGGGTGAGCTTAAGAACGCTAAGATCGATCCTAAGCGTCGTAAGGTACTACTCGAAGACATCGCTGCAATGGATCGGATGTTGGAAGGTATGAAAGACCGTCGTACTTTCTACGAGCGCGTGTGGATCTTACTGTCCTCTACAGCACGTACCGGTACACGTCAACAACGCATCCAGCAGGAACTCGAGTCCCTCGCTAACAACGACCTCTTTTTGGCATCTGCTAAGCTTAAGGAGCTTGCATCATGAAACTCACAGCATCCCAGTTCAAACAAAATTTCCAGTACCTGCTGGTAGACCAGCGCCTGTCTCCGGATGATCGTAAGTCCGCCATCGGATTTGCTTTGGCTCGTGGGATCTCCTACGCTCTGGACGTACCGGCTACCAAGGTAACTAACGCACGGATGTACTACCTCCAGCAACACCAGCCCGTGGTACAAGGATTGCTCTCTGAACTCGTAGAGCATTACGCGTTTCCCATCGCCTCCACCGAGCGTATCGTAGAGCAGCTCTGGACAGCCCGCTACCAACTCGTACACATCGCCGACTACGCTCAAGACAGCACCCTGGCTTCAGTAGCCATGACTGGCACCGAGACCGACATCCTGACTCCTCGTGTGCGTGAGCTCTATCCGTGTCGTGAACTCGCTTACACAGCGGGTCGCGTGGCAGGTATCCTGAGAGGAGAGTAATCATGGTCGGGCGTAATCGTTTTTTCGACAATGAAATGTTCAAATCGGAACAGGAGTTGATGGTAGAGGAAATCGAGCGTCAGCAGGCGCTCGAATGCGAAGCCACACTGCAACTCGAACACCTGGATCGGTTGTTTGAACTCCAGGGTCTACTCTCCAGCGGTGTACAGCTCAACGACGGGATGCGTTACACCATGGAAGAACACATGGGGTACATTCCAGAGAACCTGAACCTCGCCATGGAAGGGGTAGTCTCGACTATCTGGGAAGGCATCAAAGCCTTCTTTAAAGCCATCGGGAATTTCATCTACACGCTGTTTACAGGTAAGTCCAAGTCCTCTACCAGTCGAGTCGACTCCTACCTGGAAAAGCTCAAGGAGTTCGAATCGAAATACGGAAACTTCGTTCGAGCCGATCTTGAAAACTGGTATCCCGATCAGATCAAATCAACCAAAGCATCTGCTTTGAAATCTTTTCCGGACGACGCCAAACTTAAAGCCAAGATCGAACACCTCGAGACGATCTACGAAAAGGAAGTTTTCAAAAAGCATTGCGCTGTGATGTGTCTTCTCCCTCACTTAAGCATCTATGGAAAACTCAATTCCATAGTGACCGCTCAGTTGGCTGGGATGCCAGACTTTGCCAAGTACAAAGACGCCATCAAGAACCAGTCGAACGGGCAAGTTGTTTCGTACACCCCCCTTAAACTGGACAAGGCTCTGCCCGACGCCATCTACAAGTCTTATGTCGACTTGTTTAAGAACTCTGGGGAAAAGCTTCCGACGGAGTTGGGTGAAGTCACCGAGCAGTTGCTTAAAAATGCGCTGATAGGTTCATTGGAATCTCAGAAGTTGGATCGCTATGGTGCGATTTTCCGTCGCTGTGTTGGAACACACCCAATCGATATCATGAAAGACTATCAACAGTGGATCGATCGAACTGCTAAAGATCTTCCCAAAGTCAAGAAAGAAATCGATGACCTTGTTAGCAAAATCAACTTGGAAACCCCACCTGGCGTAGCTACTGGTTTACGACAACTTGGTAAAGATGTCAACGCCCAGATCATCGCTATCAACTTCATCCATACCCTACTGGACGGGTTGATCGCGAGTTCAACCTACCTCTTGCAGGTGGATAACTCGATCTGCGATCTAGTAGCGTACACCCAAAACCAAGCCATCAAAGCCGCCCCTTAGGAGCAGTCATGAAAAACCGTTTTGTAAGCGAAGAAGTAATCAACCCTCTCGTAGACCCACAACTCTCCTACGAGCATCTGGAAACTCTCTTCGAGATACAACAAGCACTCCAACACGGTGGGTTCCGTGAAACAATGCTCGCTCAGGAGTCGGCTGAGTCTATCGGTGTAACTTTCACTGAAGAAGGACTGATCGAAACCATCTGGAACGGCATCAGAGCTTTCTTCAAAGCCATTGCTGACTTCTTCCGCAAACTGTTTGGTATGAAATCCAAGCAGGAAGCCAACTTCGAAAAAGCAATGAAAATCGCAGAAGACCTGGAACATACAGGTATCACCAAGGTACAGCCTGGTGAGATCTGCTCTGCAAACCGTGAGGCCATTCGTAAAGAAGTTTCCGGTAAACTCGCCGCCGAATTCGCTGCTGACGCCCAGGCTGTGGCGAAGGAGTTGGACAAACTTACCACCGAGTTTGACTACAACCTCCGCATGCTCATCGGCCTTCAGCGGCTGGGTCTTTTCCCAGGGCATGGTCGGCAACGGACGTTCGAGGCTAATTCATTCTTCGAAGTCTTCTTCGACGATGGTGCGTTGTCACCATCGCGTGGTCTGAAGAACATCGCAGATACGCTCAAGTACTACCGTGATGATTATGTGCATTTCGAAGTAGCCGTTTCCAGCGGGGATGTGAATAAGATCATAGCCATCGGCTCTGACTCAGTATATTTCGGCGACAACTTTAGCAAATTCCTTAAACGGATTCACGATGCCGCTGGCGTGGCTATGCCAAAATACCTTAGTGGTCTGGATCCCAACATCCTCACGACCGCTTGTGAGTGCATTATGCATAAGCAAGCTTTGAATTTCGAAACGCCCAAAGTTTCCGATATTGAAACCGCGCACGAAAATAGCAAGAAATTCAGAACCGAGTTTACTCGAAACCGAGAGATCAAAGCTACACTGGATCGCTTTAGTACATTTGACATCAAACCGGCACCCGGTCGCCCGTACGGTGATCAGTTCGCTGAGCATCTTAAAACGTTGGGTAAGGGCGTCAGGATTTATTTCGCTTTCTTGGAGGCGTGTGATCGACTGGAGACCAAAGCCGGCGAAGCGTTCGATACCTACTTGAGTATAGCAGTTATGCTCGAGATGGTTCGTAAGTAGGAGTTGATATGGAATTTACACTAGAGGAATTAGAACAGGAACACACTGTTCTAATGGGGGAGGCTCAGTCCCTCCTCCTCACCCTGGAGCAGTTAGACTCGCTCCAGTTCCAATACGCCTCTGTAGGCGTTTCACGTAACGACGTACTGAGTCTCGAACAGATCTCCGGATCTCCTACAGACCTCAATCCCAACTACTTCACTGAAGTTCCTTCCCAGACCAACCTGAACCTCGCAATGGAAGGTCTGATGGACAAAATGAACGCTGGGGTTATGGCTCTGTTTGGTGTGGTGATCGGTGTGATCATTGCGGCGTTTGTCTGGATCTCTAAACTGTTCCGTAGTTCCGACTCCGGCACAGCCTCGGCTAACGCAGCACTAGCAGCAGCTCAACAGCAGCTCAATACCTTAATGGTAGCTGAAGCTGCGCTCAAAGCCAAGGTCGAAGGCGATAACGAGTCTAAAGTTATCGAGCTCTACAGAAACCTCGTCATTCCACCTCTGAATGATGTGCTGGTAGCCACAACCTTTGCCGCCCTGGATACCTCAGTGTCGAAGTTCTCCAGCTCAGGTAATCTGGCTTTCGCTAGACAGCATTCTCACGTTCTTCGGTACATTACCGATGGTGTGCAGTATATCAACCCCAACGACGAAATCGTCAAAGGGATGGTTTATGAGAACTTCGAGAACTACCTGACGGCGATGACAGCGCTGATCCAGCCGACTACTCCGACTCAAGAGACCTACAATCGCCAGCAAACTTCCTTCACGGAAGCTGGTGGACATAACTTCACAGCACAGCCAGTACGTCCGATCCTGGATCTGTTTGCTGTGCAGTCTGGTACGTCTCGGAAGATCTACGCTGACGGCAATCCGATGTCCGCTGCGGAGTACGAGTCACTCCGCAAGAAGACTATCGAAGAGTTACGTCAAGTCTCCTCCCCACAGATCACTAAGAACATAAGTGATTTTGATAAGCTGGCTTTAGGTAAAGGTTCTTTGCTGAATCCCGATACTTACCGCCTCAAAGAGGAGTTTGACAAACTTCTGGCTCGTCAGGCTGAACTCAGTATCTCAGTTTACTTCGATACCAAAGCAGCCTCTGGTCGTATCAACGAGATCGTTAAGAATCTCGAAGATACCAAAAAGAAAGTGGATCGTATTCGTAACTCAGGCGGTATGCCAGACAAAGCTCGGTTCAAAGCGTTCAAGGACTCCCTGGACTCCGTACGTGAAGATGCCAAGCTGATGTCGAACTACGCCCTGTTCTACGATAACTTCTACAAGAACCAGGCTAAGTTCTTCAGAACCATCTACGAAGGCATGAAGAACGTACAGCGCGAGCTCGAGTCACGACTCAACGAAGAAACTTCAGAATCTCTGAAGCATGCCATCCGGGAATCCAAGAAACATCCCGATGAAATGGTAGATCGTCTGAAAGCCATCGCGGACAAAATGTAATAGGAGGAGGAGCCTAGGCTCCTCCTCTTTTATGCGCGGTTTACTACAAACTCCACAGTAATGTCATCTTCCACACGAGTGGTTTCGTCAGCCAATACCACCAGCTTACGACGCACCCCAGTACGCTCGGTCTGATCGTTCAGGATCCAAGTAGTCAGTTTACCATCACTACCTACACCAGCGATGTCTACTGGAACAGGATCGTTCCCCAGCTTCGATCGAATCACGTCGTTCATCTCAGACAAACTCACCGAAGCTTTAGTGAGTTGTTCGTTGATTACTTGTTTCGCGATCTTAGCCAGACCATCCCGGTAAGACTGGTTCTCGTAGTTTACACGAGACAGATAGAACTTCACAGTCCAACTCAGGTTAGCTGGAAGCGTACGAGTAAGCTGGTCTTCCACCAGTACCGTGATGTTCCCCAGAGTTTTACGTGGAAGGAAGTAAAGCTCAGTCCCTTCCAGTAACTCCTTGGAAGTCGGCGTGATGTCTTTATCCAAGAACTCAATCAGAGTAGAAGCCACTGCGTTGCGATAAGCTACGTCCTGCGGATTCGTACTGAAACGATAAGCCCCTTCGATGTAGAACAGATCCACATAGCGTTGCAGTCGACGAGGAGCTGCTATCAAAGGTTCCTTAGTGACAGGATCACGTTTGATCTCTCCGATCTGATGTTCCCACACAGGACTACCATCGTCTAGCAGTACGGGACTACCTTTCTCGTGAGTAACCTTAGGCTGGTACGACCCATCAGGTTGCAGGTAGAACTTCATACTACCATTAGACTCCCGCTCGAACTGAGTTTCAGGCCAGACCTTAGGAACGTTCTCAGACCATCGTTGGTAGTCCTGCGGACCCACTACCGTACGGGCATTAGCCCAAAGCTTCGTAAGAGCCTTACCGAAGCGTACAGTGATGAGTTCGTGTGTAACACCACGAGCTCGAGCAGGCAGGAACTGACTACCTACCACAGCATCCATAGCGGCAGGTTCGTACTTAGCTGTCTCACTAGCCACAATCCCGTGGAAGAGTTCAAAACCTTCCTCTAGCAGAGTACGCGTATCGCTCGCTGGGTTGTTGAACATACGGAATGTGTTGAGTATCAGTTCGTGAGCTGTAGTGACGTCAAAACTACTACCCAACACAAACTTCCACACCCGCTCACCGTCGATCATCCCTTCCAGTACGCCGTTCAGGTAAGCGTAAGTAGACTCACCCGACGGGATGTAAGCTAACTGACACCACACCTCAGCGTCCGGTAGGGATTTGTAGGTGTCATCACTGACCACAGACACCCTCAGTATGTATCCTACATCTGCTACGTAATCCACAGCAAAAGCAGAGCTACCTACCCCAATCAGCACGGAGGAGTTCTCTTCTTCAAATCCACGGTTTACCACACTAGGCATACTGAGCTCGTAACCACGAGCATCGAACGTACGACCAGAAGCATCCAGCACGTAATGGAAAGGAGAGTACAGATAATCCCGAGTGTTGACCAGATTAGCTATCAGCTCCTTAGAAGCCTTAGGATCAGTTACCTGCGCCAGCTCAGAACCAGTTACCGGAACTACTACTCCGTCGTTCAAACGCCACAGAGTAGATGGCAGGATCGTTACACGGGATTGGTGATCGTACACCGAATCCAGTAACACTACTTCTTCGAAGGTAAGCTTCGTAGAAAGTACCGCACAGTTCGCACCAGCATTCAGGAACTCAGAACCTTCTGGTTTAGGCAGCCCACGGATACCCAAATACACTCGATTAGGAAGATCGTCGATTACTTCCTGAATGGAGTAACCACGAGACTGCATCTGGTATTCCAACTGAGCATCGGTGATAGCTGTACGTCCTCTACCGGCGTTCAGTTGTTGTCTGGTACGTAGCTCCTCGAAAGTAAGTCCGTTACTACCGCCTACAGCAGCACCTTGAGACAGAACCATGATCTTCTGGAAACTACTCAGAGGAGTGGTGTAGCGACCTTGGTCAGTGTTATCCAGATCATTCCAGCTCGCTTGAAAGTTCTGTACGTCGTAGCTGTCCAACATCATATCCAGCTTACCGCGAGTGGTGTAGATATCCACACGCATACTACCACGAGCTAGTCCGTTGGTGAAATAGATGTTAGGAGTTGTAACGCGCAGACGATTACCTTCCACACGCAGTAGCACAGTCAACACTTCTGGGTTGTAAGTCTGTTCGGAGTGAGTGGTAGAGCATTCCTTCCAGTTCACCCCATCGTCGGCTTGATACACTCGGCAATGATAGAACTGATCACTAAACCCGTATTCGTGAGTAACCTGACCACCAGCGCCCAGAGTAAAAGTCTGAGATGCGATCTCGAACTGGTACAGTGGATAGTCGATCACCACACACTCACCACCACCAGCTTCCACACGCTCCAGGTTAGCGATCTGATATTCCACTACGTTGGACTCTAGTCCGTACAGTGGAGACTCATCCGATACGTCGTATGCTAGTTGCAAACCACCACGAGGCAGTACGCGGATATCCAGCGGATACTGCTGGGTGAACTTTACACCACCCACTTCGATCTGGGCGTGTTTGGGAATAGTGATCTTACGGACATCCCCCTCACCAGTAGCGACAGCCAGACGCTGAATGTCGTCTAATCCCAGTACCACTTGGAAAGAAGCTCTACTCGGAGTAGCGAACCGTCCCACGTAGTCAGCATCGGACATATGGCGATACAACTCCGCTGGGTTGTCGGCCATCTCTGAGTACAAGTAACGATGGATAGCTTCACTGGAGTTACAGGCCATTGCCCCTAAGTGCGCAGCTGCTTCCAATCCCAGAATCATCGGGTTCCCAGGATTACCTACCTCCAGCTCTCCGTTAGTAGCTTTTCTTACAAACTGCAACGCCAGCCGATGAGCTTCTACTGGATTATTACGAACCAGCATTAGCTGTTCTTGTAAAGTCATACTCCACCTCTTAGTTGAGCATAGATATCCTTGCGAACCCACCACTCGAGTTCGTTATCACCTTCTTCGGTAATGTAAGGATAGCCATAAAAGTTGTAGAAAGCTTTCTCTTGCTTATCGAGCTTCACCAGGTACTGCTTACGAGACGCCTCGGTTTTCATAGCAGCACAGTACATCGCTACTTGCTTGTTGAACTCTTTGATCAGCAAAGGATCGTTGTACTCGAACCCAGCGCATTTGAAGCTGAAACTCAGCGTGTCGTTATCGACCTGCTTAGACACAGCCTGATCGTAGTTGAAAATCGATGCAGTAGGTAGCGTGTAAGGGAAGCAGATGGTAGAAGCTATGTGCTGTACGTAGTCCAGATCCTGGGACAGTACCAGACGCCAACATCTACTTACGTAGTCGATCTTGTTTTCAGCTACAGCGTCACTCCAGGGCCACATAGTCCCTTCGTACATCGCAGTACCGGATTTGATCCAGAGGTTGATCATCCCCAGTAGTGGAGTACCTTTGATATTTCGAGCCTGTACAGTGAGTTCCCAAACGTCGTAAGACTTGAAATGATCGTCGAACATAGCAAACGACTGACGATACAGACCAGGGTCAGAAGTATAAGTACCTGCTGTTTTATCAGGCCATCCAGAGGCTGATTGGATGGTGTTCGTAAGCAACGGAATAAAAGGTTGGTTGGGATCCACCAGAGGACTACACCTAGGTCGAACCTTAGCTGCTCCTATGGGGTCTAGGGTATCGCGAATCATTCGCTGATACGTCACCAAGTTTTCCGTGAGATAAGGAGTCAGCTCCCGATCGGAGGACAAGTTATCGTATGACAAGTTTAGTCGAGGTTTGCTGAACAGTATCAGACCAGACTGGTCTGTGTTCATTGGTGCTATACTACCGTAACCCCGAGAGTTAAGCCCCAGTAAGGTTTCCAGCGTAGCCCGCTGCATCCCACCTAGACCCTGCTGTCGTGTCAGCAGGTCTATAAATGAAAAATCAGATAGTTCTGTATCCATTTTCTACTGCCCCTGTGAGGTTGAGATGAATATTAATCCAGTTGTATTAGGTACTGAAGGTACCGTAGGGCTGCTGCAAGGCTTGCTCGAAATCAAACGTCGGATGGGCGGGCCCTCGAGTCTGTCTGAATTCGCACTGCGTACCATGGTGCGCCCTCGTGTGTTGGTGGAATCTCCGCTGCGTGGTCAGAGTTTCATGAAAGACCTGCTCCAGCACGCCACCAACACCTTCACCGGTTTCTATACCGCCTCAGCTACACTCTTGGATGCTGATGTGATTAAGTCACAGGTCCTCGATCGGATGGATCGCCTCAATCCGAATCGCGAACCTGCGCTGGATCTGTTCGTGTCAAATGATGGGATTGCTGTTAACTCGCATAGCGTTCAAGGCGCTGTCGATACCAAAGGTAATTACGCATACAGTTTCGAAGAAGCTGACTTCGCCGATGGCTTGCCGTTCTCCTCCAAGCTGAGCATGGAGTCTAAGAAGAATCGCAACCACCAACACCCTGAACCCAAAATCCCAGAAGCCCCCAACGAACCCAACAAACCAGCCAAGTCCAAAGACGAAGAAAAAATCCAATATAAGAGAACAGGCGACGGCCCGACTGTATACGAAAAGGCATCTGATCGTCTGGCTATGGCTACCACGATCACTGCTACAGAAGATCAGGGCCTGGCTGTAGGTAAGATCTTCAGTATGAAGTTCCGTATCAACAAAGAAGAGCGTGAGCTCCAGCTCGCCTGCGTACTGGCTCCGATGGTTACTGACCCAGCCAGTATGGCTTCTATTCTCAGCCTTTATACCGCCCGTCAAACTCTCAAAGAGCGCTGGCACGGACTGAAGTCCGGTAGTCTGTCTCCTACCGAGTTTTTGTTCCTGACTGATATCGCCCGTAAACACAAGCAAACCATGCGCAACGACAAATCCGGCTACTACGCCGAACAAGCTCGTTTGCAACGCAACGGTAAGCTTGCTGGTGTACTCTCCGGCCAGTCTAGCCTGGCTACTGCTTCTGCGATTATCGTTACCTCAGCTGCTACTATGGCACGTGCCGAGCTCGAAGTAGGTCGTCCGGTGACTGACTTCGAAACTCGCGAAGCTATGATGGCTGCGAACAACTCGTTCGTATGGTACATCGTAGACACCGAGTGGGCTACTGTGCGTCAGTACGTACGTGGTATGGAGCAAGGTGCTGAGTGGAACTTCAACGAACTCAAGAAATCCTCCAAAGGTGATGGCGTGGATGTTGTTGAGTTGGTGAAAGCCTTCTCCTCTGGTCGTCCTCTGGGTCCCTCTTTCTAAAAGGAAAGGTTATGAAATTTAACATCGCTTCTTATGTAAAGGGGTTGTTCCCCAGTATCTCCTCTTCCGACATCCACGACCAACTCGACTCCATTCGTCGTGCTGATCGTGATTCAGTGCGTCCTGCGTTGGAGCTGGCTGCTAAGAAACTCAAGGGACGTAAGTTCCAGTCTGAGATGGTTAAGAAGTTCTCCCGAGAACTCGGAGCTGCTGTACGTCTCAAAGGCGAATGGCCTGAGCAACTCCTCCAACTCGAAGAGAAAGCACTGGTCAAGGTAGAAATCCTGTTCGGTATGCTGGATTCGAACTTTGACGCTAAGGTACAGAAATCCTCTGTTACTTTCCGTCAAGCTCAGATCCTGCGTATCATCGAACTTCTGAGTTTCTGGCAGTCTTACGTGATCGCAGTAGTCCCTATGCTGATCACCGATGAGATCGCTCAGACCGATGGTACTCAGCGACTGCAAGAAGTTTACACTCCGGGCGAGTTCAAGCGCATGGAAGCTCAGGCCGGTGACTTCATCTCCACCAGTAAGCTGCTTGTAGAATCCGATGACGCATTCCGTCAGGGTTTGGAAGAGCTACCTACTGCTGTGGTGACCCGTGAGTCTGAGGAGCTTCTGAGAGCTGCTCAGGGACGCAGTAAGATGGATCCTCTGAGTCTGGGTTTCCTGACCCCAGGGACGTCTCCTATCTTTGCTGTACTGCGCTGGTACGGTGAACGTCAGGTGCTGCGTTTGCAGAAAGCCGAACTCGAAGCCAAAGACCTGGAACGCCGGATCATCCAACTCGAGCGGATCAACGACGGTACCTCAGAACAGCTGCAACGCGAGATCGATTACGATCGTGAGCGTTTGCAAAAGCTGACTGCCAAAATCGCTAAGATGGAGGAGTCGCTATGAGCACAGTAGTGCGTGAGTCTCCGTGGGGGTTTCGATCCCCACAACCTCTAGCTCCTCAACTGGACTCTCGTGACGGCGTCGACTCAGAACTGATGGTTCTGTGGAGTGAGTACCAATCCTTCCCTGAACGTTTCCGTAGCTGGGAACACTCCAGTCGAGTAATCGATGCTGCTATCCGACTGTTCGGTAATCCGGAACTGTGGTTTGGTCAGCAAATCAACAATCCGAATCTGTGTCAGGATCGGGTGGAGTTTCTGCTGGACTGCCTTCGGGTAGTTACAGGCGATAAGCGAGAGCTTCGTATCGGGTCAAGAGCAGCACTGTTCTCCAAACAGCCTACAATGCGTTTAGACGCATCGGAGCGTCTGCGCAAGGGTCACGAGCAGCTGAAGCTGTATCTGCGTCCTAGCGTCACCAGACGCGTTCCTGCACTGCCTCCTAATCCTGATGTGTTCTTGCAGGACTGGTTGGTATACGGCGGAGTCGAAGACTTGCTCTGTAGTCTCGTGGTGCTGTTCGGACCTGACGACGTAGTGATGGGGTGAGTTATGGGATTGGAATTTGGTAAGTTAATGCAGGAGGCAGAACTCGAAGGCTATCAGCTAGAAGAGTTCTGTGTGGTGGAAACCGAAGAGGTAACAGAGATTCCTGAACAGATTCGTACAGAGTTTGCTCAGCTAGATCTGGCGTTAGAACAGTTCATGGAACTGAGCAACGATCTCTACGGAATCCAAACTACCACTCTTACTCCACAGCAGAAGAACATGGTGGTACTGCGCCACAACGCAGTATTCCGTCAAGCTCCTCAGCTCAAGCTGTCCCAGGAAGATTTCCTGGACGCTACTCTGTCCATGGAGGAAGACTTCAAAGAGCGTTTTGTAAATGGACTGAACGCTGTACTGGATTTCATCGGTCCTTTGATGCTTCGAGCGATTGAGTTCGTTAAGGATATGACCGATTCCACTCAAGCAGCTCTGCGCCGTTGCAAGTCTCTGCGTGAGAAGATCTCCAACTACTCCCCGCCCAGCAAGATCCGTGTGAACAAACGCAGACTGCGTGGGGCGTTTGATGACGGTTATGGTAAGTGGTTGTCTCCTGAGACCGTGATGCCACAGCTCCACACCGCTACCAAGCACGTGTTCGGTAACTACTGGCGTGACGTCGATTCGTGGATTCGTTCCGCGAAGACTGCCGAGGCTCCAGACAGTATGGGGTTAAACACGTATTTTGACCCACTACCGCGTCAGATCCAGTTTCAGATGGTTGCCGAGCGCTATCATTATTTGAATGTTGGTAAGTCCCAAGTTATGCCTGGGGATTTGTACGTAGACGCTCCTTCGTCATCCAAGCTTAATTCTTTGGTAGATGCTACCGAAGATACTCTGCGTATTTTGCAGAACAAGCAAACCGGTGTGATCAGTACACTGAAGATCCTGGAAGCCGAAGGTAGGAAGCTGCGTAAAGCCTTGGGCGGTACTTTGCAGATTATGTTCAACCCTGACACAGCTGCTGAATACAAGCTGAACGTTGCGAGTATCCGTGTCAAGTCTCGTTTAGCTATTAATGTTGTGAAAACCTTTGCAGCGTATGCGCTTGCATTATGTGAATACTCCAATCAGTATGTTGCGTTAGTACTCGGATCCAAGTGATCTATGTATGACGCAGCTTTTGCTGCACTGGAAATATCTCGTCCATTTCGAAATGTACTGGAGTCAAACATGTCTGATCTGATGAAAACCCTGCTGGCCAACGCCGGTCTGAACACTGCTTCCTTCTCTCAGGAAGAGTTCGAAACCCCGGTTGACGAAGTGATCGCCGCCGCTACCGGCGAAGAAGACGTCCTGGCCGAAGACGTCGCTACCATCGAAGAAGATTCCGAAGAGCTGGACGCTCAGGTTTCTGATCTCGACACTGCCGGCGAAGCTGCCGAAGAGCTGGATGACGTTGCTATCTCCCTGGAATCCATGATCGCTGACGGCGGCCTGGATCAGCGTACCCACGGTTACGTGATGACCACTGCTGCTGCTATCCTGAAGCAGGTCCGCGTGTCTGTACCGAACATCGGCCTGTCCCAGGAATCTTTCGACACCACCGAAGGTCGTGTGCGCGCTGCTACCATGACCATGGAAGGTTTCAAAGAAACCGTCGCCAAGATGTGGGCTGCTATCAAGAACGGTATCGACAAAGTCCGTACCTTCCTGAAGAACCTGTGGGTCAAGCTGACCTCCGCAGCTACTCGTCTGCGTAAGAAAGCCATCGCCCTGAACGATCGCGTCAAGTCCTACGGCAACGCTTCCGCTAACGCTCGTGGTAAGCTGGCCATGCCGACTTCCGTCATGAAAGTCCTGGGTAAAGACGCCACTACCGGCGCTGCTGTTAAAGGCTACGCTGCGGCTCTGAACACCGCCACCACCTCAGTACTGGAGACCTACTCCAAGGCTCTGAACACCTTCATCAAAGACGCCGTCGTCTCTGGTAAAGCCGCCGCCGACTCTGGTGTACCGGTGCCGAACATCAACTCCGCCGCGCTCCCGCGTGGTCCGAAGTTCGATAAGGCCGGGGAAGAGTCCTTCGGTTACGTTCTGAAGCTGGGCGAGAAGACCAGTCTGGATAAAGCTGACAAGAAAGGCGAAGCCGAAGCGTTCAGCGTATCCGATATGGGTAGCATCTGTGTGTCCGTCAAGGCCGCCATGGAAACCGTAGAACATTACGAGCGTGCCTGGAAAGACACCGATTCCGCGATCGACGCCATGGTCAAGAAGCTGGACGCTCAAGTCAAGGCTGCCGGCGAGTCCGAGAAGGAAGGTCTGAAAGACAACCTGAAGGCTGCTCGCAAAGCTTCCTCTGCTGCTGCTCAGGCTCCGACCAAGTTCGCTTCCTACGCGTGCTCCATCGCCAACGGCTGCCTGACCGCAGTTGCCTGGTCTCTGGGTGCTTACAAGTAATCTGTTGCAATAACAGAAAACAGGAGAGGGCTTCGGCCCTCTCTTTATTCGCTCTGTATGTATGACAGTCCATTGCGATCATAGCCACGATCGTCTTTTTCAAGGAGGGCTTCGGCCCTCTCTTTTTTACGTCTTGGTCAAATCCTGTGGTTACGTACGGAGACAGTACAATGAGAATTCATTCATTCAAAACAAGATTCGGCACCCCCAGCTCAGCTTATGTGATCTCGCCTTTCTATTCCGGCAAGAACACTGAGGCTTGCATAGAGGATTGCCTGAACGCCGGGATAAATCGTTTAGTCATTCCTTTCTCCGATAGTAAGGAAGGATTGGATGGGGTTAAAGAATCAGAACTCGTAAGAGTTTTACAGTTGCGTTTAGACGTCCTAGAACAGCGCCACAGAAGCAACGCTATGTGCGGGAATACTAGCGCACTAGCCAGCGACCACGATCGCTGTATGCGCGTCCTAGGCGTTATGCGTAACAGCCTACATTCGTTACTAACTCACCTGGATGAGTACGAGGAACTGGTTTATGCCAAAGATAATGATTCCCATCAATGATGTATTCACCAGCATCACACGCCCTGTAGCGCTCCAGGTATCTCGTACCGTCACCCGACTTCTGGGACTGTCGCAAGACACCGACTGCTACATCCAACAAGACGGAGCAGTGGTACCCCTAGTAGGCTCCACTAACTCAGACTCTGGGGCAGTGGCCAGGTTCTCTCAAAACGAGAAGGTATTCATCGAGATTTCAGAAGAGCAACTCCCGAGTGGGCTGATCACGATGTATACCACACAACCTAACGAAGTGCCTGTGTTCCACGACACAGATTGCGGTGTGGTGTTTACTCCACAGCGAGTCCAAACCAGAATGACTCTGAGTTTGAGACTGCGTAGTCAAGACCGAGCTACTGCGTCCAGATGGAGAGACGCGCTAGCACGACGTATAGGACAAGACCTCCAAGAGTTTATGTTGGAGTTCACTTATGCGTACATCATTCCTAAGCCTGCTAACGAGCTCGTGTTTCTAACACACGAGCGTTTGCGTACCCAGGAGACCATCCAGGAGTACGTACGTAGGTGTTGGTGTCCTAAGGTAGTGACTGTAGCTAACCAAGCTCAGAAGAAGCTACTAGGGATTCGAGAGCGTCAAGTAGGTGGTACTGGGAGATTCAACTTCGATGTTCCTCCTCGTGAGGAGAAAGGAGACGGCGGCGCTGTGCATGACTACTCCATCGAATATAGCTTCGAATACGACCAACCCACAGGACTGGTACTACAGTACCCAATCCAGGTCTACAATGAAGCTTACCCCGACGAGTGGATCAACCTACCGCTACCCTACGACCCTAACACAGAAGTACTGCAAAACCCTACTAAGTCACGCAGCGCTTACACAGCTCTGATGCGGATGCACACTCCAGAGCACCGTCCTCTGGTAGACGGGTTAGTAGTACCTGAGTACGACGACTGGGTTCCTAAACACCAACCTGGCAAAACCAGTAACTTACTACGAGTGCTGTTGACACTGGATCCCACCAAGCCAAGACACTTATTGAGTCTCACGGAACTAGATCCTCAGTTCGTAGATCCCATCCTACACTGGTGGGCTCAGAATCCCAAAGCGATAGCACACACTCATCTCAACCCAGTAGTGATCACTGTGTTTGAAGAAGACGAGATGTTAGAGCCTGGTACTTATGCTCTGGACGAATACGGAGACCTGGTCACTAATTTCGATCTAGACCTTAACAAGAACTATCGAGTACGGTTTGGTATCGTAAACGACCTCAGTATCCTACACGCTGAACCAGAAGCTCGTCTGCGTTTAAATGGGGAGTTAGGACTACTGATCCTTACTACCCTAGCGCCAGATCTCGAAGCCATCGGGAAACTACCTAAACTCCACTCAGGTGGAGGTATACGTCGTCCAGACTGGGTAGAGGCTCTGAAGTGGATTCAGACTACAGCACGCCACTACCACTCTTCAGTAGAAGTGGTGAGATGCAACGTAACACGCTTCTTCGTAGAAACTCACAGGAGTTGACATGTCCCCATTCAAACCCAAACCGAAACCAACTCCTCCCACTACCCAGGAGCCGTTTGTTTCCCAGAAAGCTCCGACTTTCGTACAGTCGGATTCTCGTACAGCGAATATAGCTGCACTGCTTCCTTATGTTTCAGGTTACTCGATGCGAGTGCGGTACTACCGCAACTTACTGACAGAAGCTTCGGAGACTATCTCTACTCAACTGACCTCGGAATTCGTATTCCAGGAATACCAGCGGATAGATAACTTCGAGCTCAAAGTAACCTCCCCTTTCTCTCCTAGCTTTGATACTGAGAAATCGGAGCACGTAGTGGAAGGTGAAGCTCAGGTCTACGCAGGCTTCCGTCCTAACCGTGGCGACGTGTTCATTGCCGATGCTGGTCAAGGACGTGAGTTCGTAGTGACCGTGGAGACCGCTGAGCTTCGTAACGTATTCGAAGCCTCGGTCTCAGTGATTACCTACCGAGTAGCAGAGTGGGCTAGTAACCCCGAGTGGATTCATGCTCTCGAGGAGCGGGTGGTCAAACGCACTACTTACGTACGTGATGCCCTGCTCTACGGAAACGATCCACTGTTCCTGGAACAAGACTACGACTACTGGCGTGGATTCCAACAGTCTCGCCTGGAGCTCGAGAAAGCGTTCCACCGAGAGTTCTGGAACTTCGATTCCCAAACTTACCTGGTACCCCAAGACGAGCGCACTTACGACTCTTACCTCGTAGGCTTCTTACACGAGTTCCTGGATTATCGTCGTATCGATCCACTGCGTCGTCCTAACGTTTACACGATGGACGGGCATGAGTGTTTCACACGCACTACGCTTTGGGATCTGATCCGTGATCGTAGCTGGTTTGGTCTACACTCTGTATTGCAGGAGATGGATCGTGCTCCAGTACAGGGCTACTACCAACCCTACCGATACAACTGCATCTCGTATACCGATACGAAGTACGTAGTCACAGACCCACAGGCTATCTGGGTTCATCGTGAGGAAGTACCTCCTATGCCACCACACGACGCTTTAGAGTCGGGTATGGAGGGAGATGCCTTGCTGGCCGCTCGAGCTGCACGTGATGCGTATTACGCCGCAGTAGACGCAGGAACGCTCCCACTACCCACACAACCCGATATCTTCCCAGTAGCTATCGATCGTTACTACGTGCTGTCTGAGCGCTTCTACAAGCGTCAGCCAGGTCTTACCAAACTAGAGTGGTTGGTGGAGCGCATGATCTCCAACCAAGAACTCGACTTCGCTGTGCTTCGAGACCTGATTGCTAAGTCCCCGACCTGGCCTCGTCTGGAGCGCTTCTATTACTACCCACTGCTACTGGTGCTGATCCAGTATGCCCTGATGCGAGTAGGTGCGTAATGTGGCAAACAGAAAATGAAAAGAAGGGATACGTCCCTAAACACCTCCAGAACGCTGCGTACAAAATCTTCCACTGGCCGTTCGAAGTAGCCATCCCTCAAGGCATGGTTCAGTCCGATGAGGAGATTGCTGTCCTGGGAGCGTTTACTACAGGCAACCCCGAACAAGACCGTGAGATGATGCAACAACCTTTCTTCTCTTACGTAACTATCGACGCTGTAGTGGAATGGCAACGTAAAGGGATTAACGTGGAGTTTGCTAATCCTCGCGACTTCAAGAAAATCTACGACATCATCGTGGAGCACTTGCAAGACCTAGCGTTAGCTATACGCAACGGTTGGATGACTGTAGCCCCACCTGCTGAGGACTTGGAGCTCCTGGAGTTAATAGCTTCACGACTCTACGTTAAAGCTCGTGCCGAGATCATCTCCGATCAAGGTCTACAAGAAGTCTACAGCTTCCTTACCTTCCAGTCCGCTTCCCCGCTCGGCAACGCTCTGGGTGGTATGGCTGACCGTAAGCGCAAAGAACTGCAAACCTCCGAACACCAAGAGATCGTTACATCGAAAGATCTCCAGGTATTGGACGAGCGCATTAAACCTTGGATGGAGGGCTAAACGTGTCTATACGCGACGTACATGTCTTCGAAGACATCCTAGCTACCTTTCAGAAGCCAGCAACCCTGGCTTCTTTTTCCAAGGAGTCCTGGACACGTCTAGACGACTACAAACCCATCTCCGATGGACAGGGACTCAAACCACAACACTCGAAGTACCGTGTAACGATCATCACACCCGTAAAGGAGATACGGGCATTCGAAGTAATCGATGGTAGTGAGCTGCGCGATTTCGAATCCAGTAACTTCGCCCAGACCAGTATCCGAGTATTACTCACAGCAGGTGTGTACAACCACGAGATCTTCCCTTACCGTGACCGACTCGTAGTGGTAAGGGAGCGTGTGCCGCTCCAGGAGATCGGTGAAACCCACGACACTCGTCAACCTATCGATGTACAACGTTTCAAAGCTGTGCTGTTAGACGAAGCTTCTGAACTGATGGAAGCAGACGCCTCACGCAACACCAATCCGTCTCTGGGCGATCAGAACCTACGGATAGTACGTATGCAGCTGATCAACCAAGTCGCTGAGCAGCTGCGTTGTATGACGTTTGGAGAGACGTTTCGTAACCACCCTCCGTTTAACATCATCCGTACCAAACTCACCAACTACATCCTGGGTAAAGTAAAGGTATCGGTACCTCGCCCTCCAGTCGGGATAGACATCGTAGAGCCGGATGTTAAAGCTGTCCGTCCGATCACGATCATTCCTCCTTCTACTCCCGTAATGCACCTACCGCGTTACATTCAGGAAAACGAAGGAGGTCTGTACAACTCAGGAGTAGGTTGTTATTACCAAGACCGACACCTGTGGGTTTACCCGTTGTATGACCTTACTCGTATCGACAAGTGCACTAGACCACTTACGATACTCTCTGTTCCTAAAACAGAGATGACCTCTGTCGAACGGACGTACCAGATCGAAGGCAGACACCTATTCGTACTGGCCATGGGGGACGTCAAGTACCAAGACCCTAAACTGCGTCAGAACCTCAACCAAGGTAACGGCCGTAGGTACACCAAAGCTTCGTCTTTATTCGACGGATACGATGTACAGAACAACCGAGGGACATTCGATCGTAAGAAGAACTCCAACGAGTTTTTGTTCGAAGAGTCTCGGGACGGGATGCAGTACACCACGATCCACGGAGGTGGTTTTACAGACAACCACGCTAACGCACGTACGCCCCTGGCTCGCCAGAAAGGCACTTACGCTCAAGTACTGTGGGAGAACTCAGATCCCTACCTGGTGTATCCTGGTATGGGTGTGGAGCTGCTGTACATCCGCAACGGTAAAGTAATCCGGGTACGTGGTGTAGTACTGTCAGCTGAAGACCAGATCGTTCCAGTGGGTACTATCGCCAAAGTCACACGACACAAAACCAACACAGCACTCACGCTGTTCTTGGAACAAACCGAAAGGAACTAAGATGAAACAGTTCATCTTTCTAAATACCGACTTAGGGCTACAAGCCTTAGCTCGGTTTAGTGTCAGTCGTCCGTACAGCATCTCGGAGTCCGTAGTAGCGGACGTATTCCGAGTAGCTGTGTTCGAACCCAGTCGCGCGGAGCTTACTGAGATCTGTATCCACTACCCACCGATAGGAGATCCCATCGCTAGCGGAGCTGAGCTACTGTGTAACTGGCGAGACTACGCCACTGTGTCAGAGTGGTTAGCCTGTAACCAGTTTACAGACCCAGTTTGGATTCGCTGGGCTGTTCCGATCATGCAAGTCCTTTACGCTATGAAGACAGCTTTTCCAGAGATCCGTAGTTTCAGCTACACAGTCGATGAAGAAGCTGGTTTGTTCTTCCGTTTTTCAAAGGAGAATATCTACTAATGCTGGACTTTAACAAATACGATCCCACTCGCTTAGTGATGACACTGCGAGATGGAAAGAAACTGTACGGGTTTAATCTTTCTAAGGAGGGACAAGAACTTTACGATCGTGGTCTGATCAACACAGTGATCATGCGGGCTCGTAAGTTAACGGGATGGGAGGTCATCAACATCGATGAGGTGTTGGAGGCTGAACGGAAGTTACCGGAACGCAAAACAGGTTACGTGATCAAGTCGCAGTTCAAGTTCTACTACGGAACTGTGTTTGTACGCAATCGCTGGATCTTGGTGGTGTTTCCAGGCTGAGAGGTTTTACGTGCGAGAATCCAAAGAGACCTTAGACCGCATACTGCGGGAGTCTAGGCTTCCATGGAGACAGTTAATACGTTACGCCAAGCTCTCTAGAAGCCATCCTAACGCATTGCGTACCGAAGTCCTAAGACAGGTAGGGGATTTCTACCACGATTGGACTGAGAGCGATCTAGACGCCCTACGAGTGGCTTACGATCTGGAAGAGTTACAACTCCGACTAGGGAAGCGCCTGCATTGCGCTGGAGCAGACCTGGAGCTAGCTAGTAGACTGGTACAGAAGATCCAGAGCTAGGGGGTGGCCCCTAGCTCTTTATGCGTTTACTATCGGAATGCAATTAGTTTCAGACCTATATTCTAATAGTGAACAAAGGCAACCAAGCTTTTGTTTCTCACACCAAACCCTTACACAGAAGGAACGTTCTATGCGCGAAATAGTCGTAGTTACCAACCCAGAGTTCTCAGGCGAAATCAGAACCACCGCCACCTACGGAGATTACGTTAGCCCCAGTCAATCGCTCGAAGTTAAGAACATTGTGGCGTGTGGTGGCAAGGTCTTGCTGGATTTCGGAGACATGAGCGTGGTGACCGTCCCGATGGAAGGAACTTACCTTCTGGATAGCAGTGTATCTACCTGGGATTCTACTCACAGTACAAGACTCTCGCGTACCGAATGGGATTATGTCAGTGTCTCGAAGGTGGATGTTATCCTAGACGGAAAACTACGCATGGGATACCTTGCATCTTTCGAAGATACACGAGGTAAATTCGAGAAAACTTTTTTCAGATTCATCGGCTGATCGATCAGACGTATCGGCAATTACACAAAACCCTTACACAGAAGGTAAATACCATGTTTAATTTCATCCGTGATGCAATCGCAGTGTACAAAATCCGCTCAGTAATGGGCAAAGAAGCAAACTGGATCTCCGAAGTCGAGTTCCCCAATGTACAGATCGGTAGTATCCTGCCAGTCATCATAGCTACTTTCCCAAGTGGCGATATCCGCAGTATTCACTGCTACCGTAACGATCGTCCGAAAGTAATGGACAAGTTCGTGGAAGCTGGTATCTCGGTAGTAGCCGCTGACCTTGAAGTCGTGAGTCTGCATTCCGGTAAGATCGAAGGGTTCAAACTGATCCCCGATTACAACACCAAGGTGACTTTCCACAAGTCACCGTCTGTGTGTGAATACATGCGCCTGAACTCGATACTGAAAGATCTCAGCAGTCGTGCTCAGATGGAGTTTGTAGGTATCGGTAAGATCCGCAACGCTCAAGTAGGTGATGTCCACAACCACCTGTGTATCATTCACCCGAGCGGAGCACACAGCTCCAGAATCATTCGTTGCCCGTCTCTGGAGTACGGGTTGGTACTCCTGGAAAGCGATTTAGCTTTCTTGAAAGAAGCAGGTTACGATGTCCGCGTAACTCGTGCGAAAGTTACCGGCGTACACAAAGGTCGTATTGTCGCTGTTACTCACAACTAATCCCTGGGGAGCTTAGGCTCCCCTTACAAACCCTTTAATAGAAGGTACTGAAAATGAAAACTGCAATCTACTCCGCAATCGTATACCCTGGCTTTTTCGCACTGACCTACTGGGCAGGAATGATCCTGACTCGCTGAGAGTATTACTCGAGCTTATTCGAAAGAGTAGGCTCTAAGAAATACCCACATCCCTTACAAAGAAGGAATACACAAATGCGTAACATCGAATCTTTAGTAAAACCCGAAATGACTGCTTTCCTGGATATGGTACTTCCGAAAGAAGCCATGGGTGAAGTCCGCAAGGAACACCTCGACGCAATTAACGAAATTGTACCCGACGGCAAGATCACCATGCGCAAGATGATCGAGATGCTGTACTGGATCCCTGAAATCGGAATCCCTTCTCGCATGGCTGAAGGTGAAGAACTCGATGAGGAGCTTGTGGAATCCACCCTGGAAACCATCTCTACTCTCACCGAAGCTCTGAACAGCGAGGCGCTTGAAGAACTCAAAGCGCTGTACGAAGGACTGGCTGAACTCAGTCCTGGTGCAATACTCCATGCGAAGTTCCGTCGCTCCGGCATGATCGACCTGGGCGTACTGACCACCGAGCAAACCCAACTCATTGCCAACGGCACTGGTTACGTAGACGGCTATACCAAGCTGTTTGAACAACGTGACGATGGTTGGTACTACCAAGACCAACCCATCACTCACGGCGTGTACGTAGCTCGTGAAGCTATGCCCAAAGATCGCGTAGTGGTGATGGTCTTCCGTAAAGGTATCCCCATGGGCGCTATGTTCCAACGCTACTCCGATAGTAAGGATAGCTGGGCTAAGTGCGAGCTCCATCCAGAAATGGAGAAGCACTTCGAGAACTACACCAACACCCAGATTGTCAACACTCTGGCTGGTGCGTGTGATCTCTACAAAGGTAAATAATAGAGGAGGGCCTTAGGCCCTCCTCCTGTTTCTTTTTTTTTTTGGTTTCGTTAAGCAGCATCGTACCAAGCTAGACCACCACCTTGAGCCGCAGGCTTGGCACCTACTTTCAGCAGACTCAGGTCTTCGGAATTCACATCGTCCAGTATCCCACCAGCTTCTTCGAAGCGGAACACACAGAACAGGTCTTTCTCAGCGGTAATCTCGAACTTACGATGTTTACCACGCATGACACACAGATACGACACACCATCGCGTTTGACTATGTGCAGGTAAAGCTCCAGGTCAACTTCCTGGTCGATTACACGACACGAGTCCCAGTAACCTTTGTTCGCAATCTCCTTAACGAAGTCTTCTTGTGGACGACCATCACGCAGCAGAGCTTTAGCATCAGATGCCAGCTGATGCGGAGTCATGAACAGAATACCGCGTGGGTTCGTGAAGTTACGTACACGACGGAACAGATCACGAACATCACTCCCCATAGGCCCTTGGTTGCAGCCTTTCTTGGAGATCATGTTCAGGTAGTCAAACAGACACGCATGGATTTCGAAACCATCAGCTTCCAGAGCCAGGATTTGATCGAACAGGTCACGATAAGTGTAGTCCGAAGGATTCACCCGCAGCATCTTCACGTAGTAACCGTTCACACTCAGACGCTCGTTTACGTAACGAGCAATCTCAGCGGGCGGAATACCACGAACGTCGACGAGTTGCTTGGTTTCGTTTTCTTTGAGGTTTTTGTACAACCACATCAGGTTGTCTTTTACTGAGTTCTCCGTGGAGATCATCAGCAACATCGGTTTCTTTTCTTTGTCCAACATATACGGCTTGTTGTACAAAGCGAAATGTTTCAGCTGGTTAAGCATCCACCCCGATTTGAAGTTGTGTTGCAGAGCGCCTACTACAGCAAAGTCGCCACGACGATAATAAGTAGTACCACCCAGCATCCGGTTGATACCCTGCCAGCCAGACATCAACATGCCTTCGACAGTGTTCTCTTCCAGACTACGCTTAACAGCATCTTCCAGTGAACCCAGGTCACTGAAATCGATTTCATCTACTACACTGGTACGAGTCAGTACACCCACACCTGAACGCAGTGGTTCCAGGTCTCCGATGACTTCATCTACCAGAGCTTTGAAGTCTACTTGAGTATTGGAGAAGTGAGCAGTGGAGTAGTGTTTTTTCAATACTTCACGGATTCTAAAATCCCGATTGTAGGTTTTCAGCTCGTCTTGGTAACGCAACACACAGCGTTTGATTTCAGACTGAGCATCCAGTGGTTTCAGAGCACTGGTAAAAGCTTCATACAGCGCTACATCGTCGCCTACTGCGATGCGTATCCTTTGAAGCAGGTAATCCATATCCACAGCGGCATCGCTGGGTTGCTCTATGAGATGCAACACAGTAGCGCGCAGCGAGATCAACACCTCACGGTATTTGTCATGCTCTATACTGGAGTCCGGCAGTTTGATAGTACCGAGCACTTCTTTTACGAATTCTTTGGAGTCGTAATTGCGCTTTTCGAGCTGTGACTCTCGAAACAAAAGAGCAATGCAATGCAGAAAAAGAAGTTTGGGTTCCATTGGTCAACCTTAATTTGTTAGTAAACTTTTTCAAGGAGTCATAGTGTTATGTTTTTCAAATTCAACCCTATTACCCAGCAACACGAACCCCGCCCGATTGTGGTTCCGTACTGGTTGAAGCAGTACCTCGACGAGGAAAACATCAGTTTGAATCGTTTCGTAAAAGCCCTGAATGGCATCGACGGGGATCTGACATCTATACTCTCAGAGCAGGACATAAAAGTTTACATCGCCATGCAGGGAGTAATCGGAGTCTACGCCGACTATAACCCACTGGCTAGTTTGATCCAGGAAGCCGAGTCTACTGACTCCATCATCCGTCGCACCCTAGCTTCCCCTGAGTGGGTTCAGGTTGCCACCGGCATGGGAGAGTACCCACCACACACCCAAATGCGTGCTATCTACTATGAAGCGATGCTGGGCGCTAATTTTGCCTATGGTTTTAATGGCGACTTTAGTGGCAAGGCTTGGCTGACTGGAAACACACCACAGATGAAGCTAACACCCGCACTGGTGGAAGACTGTTTGATTATCTGCGTTGAGCCCTCCGGCGATCCTATTGATATGAAAGCATTTGCCAGTCAGTGTATTGAACTGCTCTACTCATCTATGAGCTTTTCGCAAATCGTTCGTTCACCCTACATGTCCTTGTATATGAAGGCTGCACGAGCTTTATTTACTCAAAGGTAAGCAACCAAGCCAGTGCGGCTAATGGTATGTGAACAAATCTCACTTCGTACGGAGAGTAAACATGTCTTTCTTTAATAAGCAAAACGAGCAGGAAAAAGGTTTCGGCCACCTGGTAGGTGCACTGCGCTCTAGCCTGAGCGATGGCAGCATCGGTATTCAATCCAACCACGCTTCCATGGTTTTCTCCACCGAGAGCCTGGACGCTACCGCAGTCCAGGACATGAACCGTCTGGGTTCCACCATCGGTGCTACCATCGATGCAGTCCTGTCTCAAGAAGAGATGGAACTGGTTCCTCAGTTCGAATCTGCTGACGGTGCCAAGTCCGACTACCTGACCAAAATGGCAGAGCGCTCTGCCAACGCAGCTAAAGAAGCTGCTACTATCGCCATGATCGGCGGTAAAGGTAACCCGACCCAGTACGTTGAGCAAGCCAATGCCGTCGGTTACTCCACTGAAGGCGCTGACGTTGTAACTCCGTATCTGCCGGGTGGTGACTTCGACCTGAACGGTCTGGGTGCCTCCAACCTGACCTACGAAGCTTTCGAAGGCAAAGACTTCGATCGCGTTGCTGCATGGGCCGGTTCCTGGAACCTGGGCGCTGCTCGTCAGGATACCTTCGTTGAAGCGTTCTTCCCGACCACCGTTCTGAACCCAGATCAGAACGCCTACGACATGACCATCAACCGCACCATGACCATGCGTGGCGTACGTCGTAAGCTGTCCGGCGACCCGACCGACCTCGGCTACAAGAACATCCTGGAAGCGTACAAGAATGGTGCCATGCTGAAGAACCAGCACACCACTCTGACTCCGTACCGCGCTGCCGACGATTCCAACGCCGACAAGTTCATCGACGAAGCTCTGTTTGCTCCGGAAACCAAGACCATCGATGGCGTCGACTACATCACCGCTCCTCTGGCGATGAACGTACCGGTTGACATCATGGGTGTTTCCCAGAACCCGAACGTTCTGGAAGGTACCTTCTCTCAGACTGACCAACTCGACGGCTTCATGCGTGTTGACCAGCTGTATATGAAGGTCACTCACACCGAAGGTGCTGAGACCAAGACCTCCGTGCTGAAGTTCAACACCATTGCCATGGATCGCAGCCAGTTCGTCAAGTCCCCGACCGGTGACTGGATGGAATTCCTGCTGAGCATGCCGACCAAAGACATCGCTGTTCAGCACGATCAGCTCGACGCCAAAGGTAACGTAGCTGAAGCTCTGGCCGCTCTGAAAGCCGCTGGCTACAACGTACGTTTCTCTGTAAACGTTTCCGGTGAAGCCAACGTACAGACTGGTACTGTTAACGTGTTCTCCAACAAGCCGACCGTTGTTGAAGTACGTAACAAGACCACTGGTGAAATCGTAGATCACAAGTCCGGCGCTGTTGCTGCACTGCTGGCCAAGATGACCTTCGAATTCGTTGCGTTTGACGGTACCTTCCGTCGTACCAACGGTAACCGTCGTACCCAGGGCCTGCTGATCGACCGTAACGTGCGTAAAGTTCGCTACGTCGTGCCCATCGGTGCTCCGATCTCCGTACAGACCACTCTGAACGAAGCCGAAGATACCCAGAGCATCAACGACCTGATCAACGGTACCCGTCTGCGTAACAGCATCATCGGTGTCGACACCGTCCACGAGAAGTTCGAAGCTCTGCTCGAACTCAAGAAGAACGCTCCGGAAGTCTTCCTGGGCGAGCGTATTCCTGAGTCTCTGGAAGGTCCTGGTAAGTTCCTGTGCCGTCCGTTCGTCAAGCACCTGGATCTGGACGTTTACGCCAAGCTGCAGTCCCTGAACTCTGGCGATCGTATCGAAGACCTCAACGCTCTGCTGTGCAACACCATCCGTGATGCCGGTAACGAGATGATGATCGACTCGAACTACCTGCCGGTGCTGGCTACCTACACCCAGGGTGCCGAGACTCGTCCGCACATGCTGGTCGGTACTGACCTGAACATCCCGCAGTACCTGATGACCAAAGGTGATCCGCGTAGCTTCGGTCCGAACCTGGACTCCACCGTGGTTGCCTCTCCGCAGGACTCCATGGAGAACTACATCTACCTGGTGTTCTCTCGTGTCAACCGTCAAGGTCCGGATCCCCTGTCCTTCGGTAGCCACCTGTGGATTCCTGAGCTGGTGCAGATCGGTCAGGTCTACGACGCTGGCGCGAACATCAAGCAGCTCACAGTGTCTCCGCGTAACATCCACACCATGCAGTTGCCGTGTATGTACCGGATCAAGGTCATCAACCTCCAGAAGGCTATCACCGAGCTGGTCAAGTTCCCGACCAAAGAAATGGCTTAATCTCCATTTCGATGTATATAAAGCAGAGGGGCTTCGGCCCCTCTCTTTTTTGCCCGATTCGAAAATACCTCAGACTTATATTACACTAATGCCCCTTAGCTGAAAAACAATAACAATCCTTTTAACCAACGATAAATCGGTTGACAACTATGCAATGCTTATTGGCTAAGACATTAGAACCAAAAGAAGATTTGCAGTTTTTAGGGAGTCCGAATATAGCTTATACAGCTATTCGTTCGGTAGTAAATGAAACCACGGAAACGATTTACGTGGTGGACGGTCAAGGGATACTTACTACAATCCCCCCTCTCGATCCCGTCGAGAACAGATTGCAGTACCCAGGCTGTGTAACAGTTAGTCTGAAAATGGGCTTTAGTCCTCGCGACATCGACCCACGCAAACCTTCTGTAACAGCTCGAGTACCAGATCGCGTAGCCGACATTCTTCCTGAAGAGAATCTCAAAGTAGCTCGCCATCTGGCCAACCCCAGTCGCGGTAATCCTAACTGCCATTGGAATCGTCCCGCTGATGTTATTCTACCATCCGGTATGATGCTGAGTGACAGTGTTATGCACATCACTCTAGATGAGATCAAATCTGACAGCACTAACGCTAAGTTCGTGGCTCAGGTAGGTCTTTACATCGGATTGGATGAAGACTTTATGTTGAAAACTACGCATCCGTTTATTGCTATGCGTAATGATCATTGCTTGGAGATGTTGGAAGCAGAACGCAGAGCTTCTTCAGGAGTGGTGTACGAACTCGTAGATCCCGGTAAAAGATACGGAACGATTTGGTATCTGGAGGGAGAGACCGCTCGTAGTGTAACGGCTTGTCCTAACACACAACGAGTAGCTGGGTTGTATATCAAACGTACAGAACACTCCAAAGGTTGGACTGAGCAGCATTTTCCGCTGGAAGGTTTGTTAGATGGTCCAAAAGACGGTATCAGGTTTTGGGCTACTGCGGAAGAAGCTAGCAAAAACACAGCCGAGGCTCTTGCTGCTTTAGAGTTGGAAAACACCAAACTCCGAGCAGAGCAAACTAAAGCACAAGCACGAGTCGAAGCCGCTGAGTTAGATCGTATCAGCGCTGCACGTAAAGATGCTAGTGACGGGATTAAGTTCTGGGCGACATTAGTTACTGCTTTGGTAACTATTATCAGTGGATTAATTGCTATATTCAGGAGATAGTTGTGATCGACGAGAATCTATTTGATTTCATCTTCGAGAGTCAACCCAAGTTCAACCCAGTATTGGCGAAAGGTATTGCGACAACGGAGCTGCGTGCACCTGAGTTGCTGATCGATCGGACGTGGCGCTGTGCGGCACGTCTTTTCCCGCCAGGATTGACCTACGAGGGGTACGAGATCTGTACTCCTCAGGAAGAACTCTTCGAACTCACTCGACGGTCAGGTAAGCAAGCTTACGAGCTTGCTCACTCTGATGTGTATCTGGTTAAGTTCAACTTCCACCTGGATGGTAAGTTTCTGATCTCTCGCGGGCAGTACATGCCCGCACCAGACGAAGCGAACGCCATCACACTGCGAGGATCCAAGTTTACGCTGTCACCAGTCCTCGCAGATCGCTGTCTGTCGGTTTCCAAGGATACTCTGTTTATCCCACTACTGCGTGATCGTCTGAGCTTCCTACAGCTCGTACACACGCTACTGGTGGATGGTCAACCTAAACAGGTATTCGTGGAGTACTCCCGGATCCACCACCACAAACAACCACCAGAAGTGAAACGTTATCCAGGTAACGTGAACGCTTCTACTACACTCGTACATTATCTGTTGTGTATGTACGGGATGTCTGGACTGTTTGCATTAGCCGGAGCAGTTCCTATTCTGATTCCAGAAGGAGCTGATGACACTCCTTACCGAGCCGACCACGTTATCGTGGCTTCCAACGGTTGGAGTGACTTGGGGAATCCTTCCCGTCTGCGTCCACGCGGTGTACGGAATCGGGATTGGCAACCTCCGAAGTTCCGTCTGGCTATCCGTAAGGAAGAGTGGTCTACTACAGTAGAGTCCTTTGCAGCTGGATTCTTCTACGTGTGTGACGTGTTCTCCGATCGCATACTGGAATGTGACCTCGAAGACACGCACTTGTGGCGGGTACTGCTGGGGATTGCTATCTTCGGTAACTCCGTGTCCGAAGGTAAGCTCTACGAAGACGTAGTAGCTCACCTGAGTTCTCTGGAGGAGTACATCGATGAGATTGCTCGAGAAGATCTCTCAGCTGATCGTATCATGGTTTCTTCAGCGTTTGAGTTGTTTGTTTACGTTATTGAAAACATGACGAGCATGGTTGTGTCTACCGACGTTACTAACCTGGAAGGTAAACGTCTCGTGACCTGGAAGTACGTGCTGTTCGGATTGATCACAGCTATCTTTAAGTTTGCGTATTCACTGCGTAGTAAGAATCGTAAGCTTTCCGAAAGGGATCTGATTACTCGTTTCAACCGAGGGATCACTCCTGAGCTGATCATGCGTATCAACAGTATCACTGGGATTGTTTCCAGTATCTCCTCCCCAGGAGATTCCATGGTACTGAAATACACTTCCACTGTAATACCACAGTCTTCAGCATCCACGTCTAATCGTGGTAAGTCTGCGGAACTGTCTTTGGATGACCCTACACTGCGTCCCAACGCTACAGCGCTGTCCGTAGGTAGTTACCTAAACTTACCTAAGAGTTTACCATCACCACTGTCTAAGGCGAATATGTACGGCTTGTTAGGCCGTAACGGAGAAATCCTGATCCGCGAATCCGATCGGGAATTCCTGGAAAACGTAGACGCCGATCTAATCTAAAACCGAATAGGAGTAGGACATGCATCAAGTTAACACAACTTACTGGCGTCAAGATCCCCTGAACTGTTCAGAGAACTGCTACCCCCTGCCGAATTACCCGCAGGACATCCGGGACTCTCAACCGACCGTGGAGCGCCTCTTGCGCGCGTACATTCAGAATGAGTCTGGCAAGAACCCCGTACGTGCTAAAACTTACAACGTATTGTCAGATGGCAATTATTCCAGCACCATGTGGCAGCAAACCGTAGTATTCGCAGGACAACTCCTGCGTTTCTACTTGAACACACTGGGAAACCAAGTCGATCGCAATGCACTGGCGCAGCGTGCTGCTAAAGATGCATCGGACTTCATGACTCTCAAGGTCTTCGAAGGATCGCCGGAGTACTGTAACCCGAACTGCCCTCCGGCCATCGCACAAGGCTTTGCTGCGTTTAAGAACTACATCGGTCAAATCCTCAACCAGATGCAGCAGTCTCAGTGGGGCGGTGGTCAGCAGTCCTCCTGGGGGCAGCAACAGTCGAATGCTTGGGGTAGCCAACAACCCAAACAAGACTCTGTACTGAGCATGTTCCAGGGAACCGGTGCAACAGCATCAGAAGCTCTGTTCCGTCGTCAGGACGAGTCTGGTGTAGCATCCAGCGGCAACGCTATGATGGATGCTATCGCCGAGCGGGATCGTTTGCTGGATGAAGCGGAAGCTCGCCGTAAGGAAGCCGAAGCGAAGAAGAGTCGTGAGATCTTCGGGTCTGGTCTGGACTACGATCAGTTCTCTGGCGGTCCCGACGGCTACAACACCGGAGCTGCGGATACTGGTCACGGATTCTCCGACCACTTCCAACCCAGCCAGAGCTCCACTCATCCCGGAGCGCCTGATCTGGATTGGTTGTCTGGTGGTAGCGGTACTACCACCACTACCAGCGAGCAATTCCCTGACACCACTTACGTACACGACCCCGAAACCGTCGAGATCGAAGACGCAGTACTGGTCGAAGAGTGGGTTCAGACTCCCGTGGGCGATGACGTCACCCGAGCTATCCACCCAGCGTGGGATCTCAGTATGGGTAAACCTCCGTATCTGCCGTATGTACACGCAGATACTCCTGTACCGAATCCGAAACTGCCTGTACCGCTGGCTCCTGCTTTCTGCATGGGAATCCGCGTTGCGCACAACATCTACACCCAAGTCGTTCTGGACGGCTGGATCTATTCTGCTAAGGAACTCCACGAGATGGACGAAACCAAACATCAACTCCGTTACGACCTCCGCCCGCGTCAGGAACCCGTAGGACGCGTCGTACCGATTTACGAACTGCAACAAGACGACACTGTAGTAGACCAGGACTTCGTAACCGAAGCTCCGGTCAAACTCGAACAAATCGTCGTAGGTCTGGAGATCGACTCTGCTGCGAACTCCGTGATGAATACCTACAACGTAGTAGGCTCCAATCGCCCAGCGCATTTCACCTACATGAACTCCCGTGCGGTTCAAGTAGACCAGCGCTACAACATCGAAGAACTCCTCGGGAACTTCGTGTGGACTGGTAAACACGCTAACGCGGATCTGTCTGTACTGGCGCATGGTCTCAAAGGACTTCAGGTTACTTCCGAGTACCTGTACGGTCTGCTGAACACCTTCGCTACCCAGGCTATCAACCGTGTGCTGCGTTACGAGCTCAACACCATTGCTCGCGTAGAGAGCTTCGCTGACGACTACTCAGAACTCCTGGAGGTACTGCGTAAGAAATACGGCGACTCCATCCTGCCTGCTCTGGCGCGTTGTGCACCACTCGTAGCGCGTAGCGTAGCGTGTGTCTGCCCGCCTCAGTACGAAGACCGTCTGTTCCTGACCACAGTAACTCCGTTTACTGCCATGGCCTCGGGCTTCGTGTCTACTCCGAAAGGCGTGGACTACTGCGGTGAAGAAGAGTTTACTCGTCTGCAAACTGAAATTGGCGATCCCGATACTCCCATCGGTAATGCTTGCAGTTACTTCGTAGGTATGGTACGTCTGAACTACATGGCGTGTGTACCTTGGACTGTAGCTGAGATGGGTCTGGGTTCCCTGAAAGCAGGTGAGCGTTTGCTGTTTGCATCCACCAACGAATACCATGCTTACTTCGAGTCTGTACTGCAAGAAGCAGAAGCCGGTGCTCCTGTGTCTCGTGTGACTATCGTCACCCCGCAATTCGAAGCAATCGATCTGCATCGCAGTGAAGTAGGTACTCAAGGCGCTATCGTGGTGGAGCGTCGTAGCATTTTCGGTTAACTGGCGCGTCCTACTCCAGTTGTAACTAAAGACGAGGGAGGTCGCGCTCCCTCTCTTTTATGCCCTTTTCTACGGCTGTGTGTTTTAGGACACGTGGCTGTTGTAGGAGTGTTACTGTCTGCGGCCAGCTAAGGGTCGCACCGCAGATTACTTAGTATCTAGTTGTCCCTGGAACCAGAGCATTCTCCTTATCCCCCACTGGGAGAGGATCGATAGAGCAGTTTGTACCGGAATTAACTGGCAACCGCTGTTCTCAAGTTAAGTGCGTAGAAGGCAAGAAAGGACAAACGACTAGCAGTAACACTACCAAGTCTACTAGATTACAGTAGGCGCATTCCTTGATCGATTAGATCAAGGGGATTACATGGGGTAATCCAGGAGACGTCATCACTCCAGAACTGACTGGCTTTAACTAACGGAGGTATTGCATATGCAACTCGAAATGGTTTCGGGCCTCTAAGACTTCGCCACTGGTGGAGTCTTTTTTTTTTTGGCTCAAAGGGACAAAAGAGGAGGCCGAAGCCCCCTCCCCTAGATTACTCTTCTTCAGTATCCTTCTCATCGGTAGGAGGTTCATCAGTCTCCTTAGGTTCCTTATCCTCATCCTCTGCTGTAGCGTCAGCGTCCTCCTCGGTTTCTGGAGGAGCATCTGCATCAGCATCGGCATCCTGGTCGATGCTATCGAAACCACCAGCCTCGTCTTCAGTACCGCCACCAGTTTCAGTGTCTGTACCGTCTGTCTCGTCCTGACCCATCGCATCCATCTTGGCTTCGAACTTCATACCACGCTTGCTACATTCAGTAAACAGATCTTGCAGGGTCTTCTGAGTAGAGTCCAGCAACTCCTTCACATCCACAACCATACCACTACCAGCTGTGTCTTGGTTACCCATCAACTCCTGGAGCTCAGGCATGATAGAGTTAGCCACCATGAACTTACGTACGAAATAAGCTTTGACGTGTTGGAAGAAAGCTTCGATAGCACTGGATTCACGAGAATCAATCAGACCAGAGATCATATCCGCAGAGATCCACTGACGCAGACCTACGTCCAGACCTTCGATGTACTCGTCCATCTGCATCTTCTGCATCTCGAACTTCTTAGTATCAGGAGCAGGAAGCGAGATACTAAAACGCTTCACCAACTCGTCAATACAAGACTCGATCAGCAGCTCAGACTTCGAACGCTTCTCTTCGTTAGCGCGAGTAGCGATGTCCAGATAGTCCATGATTTTAACCAGGTCTTTCTTAGACATCTCCTTGAGTTCTTCCACCACAATCTCCTGGAGTTCTTCCAGTAGCTGTCCAGAGTTCCAGATGTATTTGTGCATGTGGTCGTTGAACAGATTCGTAGTAGGTTCCTGGTAAGCCAGGATACGTTTAGCAAACAGCAGATTACTAGACGTGATAGACTGAGCGAACTCCACGTTACCCAGAGAATCCACCAGCTCAGGAGGTAAACCGAATCCCAAGAAGTGTTCGCGCTTCTTACGCTCTTCCAGATCTTCGAAAGGTTGAGTGTTAGGAATAGTGCGTTCTTCCTGCGTTACAGAAGTCTCTGGGTAGTTCGGGTTACCGGTCGCTACAATACTCACACCAGCGTTTTGCAAGTAACTCACGAGGTCGTATGCGTTGTCTACAGACAGCGGCATCGACTGACTGCGAGTACGAGCGAGCTCGTGTCTGATGACTTGCATGGTTTGGTCTGGGTTAGCATCGTCCGGATCCAGAGCAACGTTTACCTGAGTAGAACCCACAGCACTGCGCACAGCACGCATGATGTTAGCAAACTGCAACGTAGCACGCTGAGTAGCCAGGATCTTGGTTTTGTCCAGCAGACTACGACCAGTCCCGTCTTCGTTGTAGTCGTATGCGAAATACGTCATGAGTTCCACAGGAACCATCAACAACTGAGTGCCTTTGTTAGCCAGGTGTCGAGCTAGCATGATCTCGTAAGCGTTGTTGTTAGCAGCGATCTCGAGGTTAGCGTTCACACGACCATTCTTCAGACGAGACAGGATGTCTTGCTGTACCACAGACTGAGCAGTAGCACGCAGCTCCATCAGTTCAGTGGAGCTAGTACGCTGACGGTTACCATACACACCACGGTTAGCGATATCTGCCAGTGTGTTGTTCAGGTCTTGACCAGGAGCTTGGGTCTGAGTGTACTCGAGTTGACGGTAGTAGTCAGAACCCTTAGCACGGTACAACGGAGAACCGTATTCGTCCAGTAGAATCAGATGGTAGATCGGGCACTCAGGCTTACCAGCCGGGTGGATGTTGATCACACACTCAGGAGGCAACCGCATTACCAGAGGATGTCCGACAGGTTTACGTGAGTAACGATCCATCGGGTGGAGCTGGATAGTGTAACCTGGACTACTACGATCACGAGCCATCTCGCCACGTATAGCTGCCATCTCTTGGTCACCGAGCTCCAGAGCCTCAGTGTTCCATTCCACGTTAGAACGAGCACGTCTACCGTAAGCGTTAGACATAGCCCGCTTACGCATCTTGGCCTGACCTTCCTCGAGAGCCGCTGGGTATTTCAGAACGTTCACGTTGTCAGAGAAAGTCAAACTCAAATACTCGGACTTAGCTTCTTCAGCGGAGAGTAAAGGAGCCAACCCACCGAGCTGCTCTGCTGAAAACACAGGAGCTGTTTTACGCTCAACCAGTTTGCGTTTACCGTCCTTATTCTCCAGAACGAAATCAGAAGGTCCGAGGAGACCGATACTCGGAGCAGTGCCGGAGTTAGGGTCGTAGTAGTCCTCACCGAACTCCTCCAGAGACATCGACCCCCCGTAGTTGATCACAGAGTCCAGGCCAGTCTCCGGTACTACCAGCAGAGGATACGAACCTGTGTTGAACAACGCATCTTCTATCGCGGTGGATATAAAAGAACGGATCGGATAAACGTTTGTGAAGAAATCGGATAGGTGTTTAGACACCCGACTTACCAGGTTAGTGGGAAAATCGTCAAATGGTAGCTTGTAGTAGATGTCCCTGGAGACCATATCCTGTGGCGACAGAATAGACGACACCAACAACTGCGCTGCCATCTCGATATCCGGAAGCATCTCACGCAGGTTTTGAGCTGTGGTGATGTCACTACTCAACCGCTTGGCTTGGTTTTGGAGAATCAGACTGTTGGGGTTACGGCCGTTGGTGCCATTAACCCCCGTCAGGTTCATTGTACGCGCTTCTACGAGCTTGGTAGCGATAGCCGCTGCCTGGTTATTCAGGAATGGTAAACGTTGTCCAGCGAGAGCTGGAGTGCGTGTAGGCTTATTGGTAGACATCAACAACTCCTTGGAGGAAGAATGAACGCCCTCTATCAGATTTTCAGAGACGAGATACACGTGTTGTGTAACACGCTCGTCTATAAGTCAGTAGCTACGGCTGAGGCTTTAAACCGCGCATTAATAGAAAGGGGTTGGTCGGTTGATCCAGACGATCCTTATACATGGAAGTACTACTTAAATTTAGCAGGAAATTACCACGACATCGATCTACCAATGACCGTAGTGTCTCTGGATAACCTGGAAGAGATTGCTTTCACGAAAGCTAATTTGGCCCAGCATAGAGCCACTGCTAAAGCTTACGCGTATGGTTCGCCATACTATCTGGAATTGGTACGTCGGTATCCCAAGCAGGAAGATCTGATCAAAGGGATCCTACAACCTATCCCTAGAGCTAAGTCCATCCCAGCCGCAGATCACGAGATCCTCTACTACGACCCCGTACTAGTAGAACCTCAAGAACAGAACCTGATTCCTAGATTGCAGCAGTTTATCGATGCGTTCTGGTATAACTGGCACAACCCAGCCTACGCTATCACGCACGACCTGGTAGACGGATACAGCATCGGGATACTGGCTACTCAGTTACCTGCTGAGATCGAGCGTATCCGTCTGGATAACGCTCACACCGAACAAGCACACAGCTTCCACATCTGGATGTATCTGCGCAGTAACGGACGTCTGGATGAGTTTCGTAACTACCTGACTACGAAACAAGCTCTGTGGTTGTATCGCAACATTCGTTTCCTACAAGCTAACGCTGGGAAACAATCCACGTTTGAGTTACTGATCGAACACCTGTTGACCGAGCGAGGGTTGCCCGTAGTACACTACGAGGCACAGAAAGACCTCACACCACTCACACAAGACCAGCTCGTAGCTAACGTGCAGTTCCATCCAGTGGGGCTGAACCTACCAGACCGTCAGGAAGTAAACCCTACTCCTCGTACTCCGGAGTATCTGCTCCAGAAAGAATGGCCTCTAGCTCCTGGAAACCAAGATCAGTATCCAGAGTCATTGGCTTTTATTAAAGAGAAGTGGGCTACTACTATCCGCGCTAAGTCTCCTACGAAAGTATTGGAGTCTCGAGCTGTAGATCGTTCGGGTAACGTTCCTTTCTTGCTGGAAGACGTGGTGGTGAACCACTGGCTGTACTGGGCGTGTACTAACCGCTACAACGTTATGTTCCAGTTCCAGTCTCCGATCTCCGGTGAGGGTTTCAACCTCAACCCACGTGATGCTTTCTGTTTGTGGGTGTGGTGTGTAAACCGTGGTTCTGGTAAAAAGGAGGATCGGATCGTAGATTGGGTAGCGGAGCGAGTGCGTCGTAATCGCATGCCGTCGACTGAAGAACTCAGAGCCCTCGTAATCCCCTCCAGACTGCCTGACACGATGTTTGAGCGTGTGTACAGTAGCATGCCTGCGGTGTCGCCTGTAGTGTCTGTGGATGCGTTCTACAAGCAGTGTGTGGCTATCCACACCTATGCACTCCAACAGTACGACTACTACACTCAGTTCCAGAACTACCACGACCGTGCGGCTGCTGAAGCCGTAGTAGGACACTTCTACGCCGACGTGGGAGTACCTCTGGCTACCGAAACCACTTACACCCAGTGGTTCCGTAATCGCGGCCTGCCGTTTGACGAGATGTCCCCTAAAGATGCCACAGAACTTGGGGAACAAATCGTCAAGCAAGCTACGGGGATTGGTTCTGTGACCACGTACAGCATTCGAGAGATCCAGGAAGCGATGCTACGCTTACTGCATCGTTTGAGTTCGTATACCATCCAGTCTATCCGTTCGGAGTCTTCAGACGCTTCAGTGCCTGTGGGTGTACCTATCATCCGTGTAGGAGATGAGGACTGTAGCCTGTCTGGTAGCACCCCGGTCCGACTGCAACCGGTACGAGTAGAACACGACGACTCTCGAGTACGTGACGCTCTGGCCGTAGCTGGTCGTCTGGGTAATCTGACTGTAAAAACGAGCTCTCGCGAATCCAGTGTTACACAGATCGATGTATGTCCCGACATTAGAATCGTAAACTCTCAGACCGAAACCATACGAGTGCGAGCAGGTAGTCTCCGCTACCGAGACGTTACTCCAGAGTAACGGTGAATTTATGAACTTCCCATCTTAGGAGTATAGCCGTGAGTAATGTAGTGAGAACGCTGTGGGGGGCTGGACTCCAGTCTTCCTTGTTTTTGAAAACTCAGTACGAGGTACTGCCGTTTACCACTCTCAACGAGAAACACGAGATCCAAAAAGGAGTATTGCCGGCTCCTGGTGAGACCCCTACCGAGATGTTGTTTGTAATGGGCGTAGGTGGCCACTACTACGAGGACAACGCTACCAGTATCCCGAAGATCAAGTACTATCGTCACGAGCCAGACCACGCCGCTCTGTTCCGTCAGCTCCCGATGGTTAAGCGTTTGCTCTCCAACGACCTGACTCAAGAACAGCGCCAACAATACGCTGGTCGTAAGGTAGTTACTGAGAACGGTATCAAGAAAGTCGAGTACTGGGCTAAGCGCCTGAACTTGGCTGATGTAGAAACCAAGTACTACCGGATTACCACGATCAACGGTGTGGAAGACATCAAGCCGTATGTGCCTGACTCTACCAACCTGAACCCACAACCCAAGAAAACCCCAGCGGATTCTTCGATCACCACTTCCAACGTGAAGCTGGCCGTGTCTACTATCGTGAAAATCCAACTGACTCCGTTTGACGTATCGGAGTGGTTGTCGGTGTGTAACCAAGAACTCGGTGACGCTGAATTCGGTATCGTGTCTGAGATGGCTATCGTTTCAGGTGTGAACAAAATCGTGCAGTCAGAAGCCTCTGGTGGTGCGAGTTTCAACTTCCAGGAAGTGATCGCTCAGCAGATCACCAGCTTCCTGGATGCTCGTTACGACTTGGTAGGCGCAAACCTGGGTGTGGAGAAAGTCCTCGACCTGGGCGACGCCGAACTGTTGATGACTGGTGTTACCAACCTGACCGGTGGGACTACTCCTGCCGCATTCAGCGGGACTTAAAAGATGGCTGCTCCGGTAGAAGACTACATCTACCGGGTGGTTGGGATAGACCCAGGTACGGAAACCCTGGGATGGGCTGTAGTAGACTTAGACTTGAAGCACCGGCAGATTACGATTCGAGCTGCTGGCACGTATTACGCTTCTCGGCTATCCAGCTCCCCATTCCAGGACTACGAACTAGCGTGCGGTAATCGCCTACAGCGTATCAAGCTGTTAGGGCGAGCTGTACGCAGTTTACTGGGTTACTACCAACCTCATCGGGTTTTATCTGAATCTCCTTTCTTAGGACGCTTCGCTGCGTCGTATGAGTCCTTAACGCAGTGCATGATGTCACTACGCGAGGCTGTGTACGACTACGACCCCAGTACTGTACTATGGGGGATAGATCCGATCTCGGTGAAAAAGAATGTAGGGTTTGAAGTGAAACGGAAGATGTCTAAACAGCAACTGAAGGAAGGAGTGCGTGATGCACTTCGTAAACTCAGACTGATTTGGGCTGATGGTGTCAACCTAGAGTCGCTTACAGAACACGCTGTGGATGCTATCGCAGTAGCGCTGTGGGAGGCTCGTAAATATTTCTGGTGTGGCTGATGGAAAACAATTATATCGTAGTGGAAGGTTCTGATTTCGCAGGTAAGTCTGAGCTGATTGTAAAACTCAAAGAGCATTACGAATCCAAGGGTCGTCGTGTGACTGTGGTGCGTGAGCCGGGTGGTGATCCTGTAGCTGAGGAACTCCGTCAGATCCTCAAATACTCGAAACATCCGATCTGCAACAAAGCCGAGACTTATCTGTTTATGGCAGCTCGTGCCCAAGTTCTGGAGCACGTCGTACTGCCTGCACTGAAACGAGGCGATCTGGTAATCTCGGATCGCGCTTACTACACCACGGTTTGCTATCAGATTGGAGACTACACTTCCTCAGAAGCAGACCTGGTGTGTGAACAAACCTACAACGTACTGGGTATCGCTCCTATCAATCTGATTCTCAACATCGACTACGAGACACTGCTGGCACGTCAAGCCTCACGTGGTATCGAGGTCGGAGAACGCATTGAGGCGCGTGGTGAGGAGTTCTTCCGTAAGGCAATACGTCTGTACCAGGAGATCTCTCAAACCTTCCCAGACGCTCATTCAATCGATGCTACAGGCAGTCGTGAATCTACACTCGATCAGTGTATCACGCTGCTGGATGCCATAGGGGTGTAAGATGGGTAAGCTGTTAGACATCGCACGTACCGCAGGGGATGCTGCGATTAATTTGATCTTCGGTCCTCGGGTAGCTGATGCGGTGGCTAGCGCTGTAAACTCTGTATCAGATGCTGAAGACCTAGACCCAGAGTCTGTAACGGGTAATGAATTACTAGCTCACGTAGAGACGCTTCCACCTGAACTACGCAGTACACTCCTAGAACGAGCGTTCGATATCGAACAGCTTCGTTTGGAGCAGGAACACGAGATGATGGACGTACTGGCTGATGCCGATAAAATCGGTAAGAGCTTTCGTCCAGCTATCGCTCTGATTATGTCTCTGATCTTAGGGGTGCAGGTTGGGGCGATGTCTGTACTGCTGGGGATTATCTGCTACCAGCAACTACGCTTGCCAAACGAGATCGAACTACTGATCACGATGGGACCTCCTGCTCTGATCGTACTGACGTACTTCGGCTTCGCTTCTAAGGAGCGTAAAGAGTTCCTGAAGCTGATTACGACTCGAGGGATAGGTGGTATAGCCACTGGAGCCGCTGGGCTGTTAAACGCAGCTGCAAGCGCTCTGAAGAAATGATACACCTATATTCCTAACAGGAGGAGCTTCGGCTCCTCTTTTATTTTACGCCTCACCGAAACGATATGACCTTTACCAACGAGGATACTCAAGATGCCTAATCCAAACCAAACTGGCTTTAGCAAGATGGCTGCTGAAGCTCTGGGGCTCGATCCGGCCGTAACCAAAGAAGTAGCAGATTCCTTCAATGCTTTTTTGAACAAACTTCCCCGTCCCAAAACTGAAGCTGATTTTGATCGTCAGCAAAACCCTAATGTTTTCGTAGATCAGATCCCCGAAGAGGAGGAACTTCCTTGGGTGATGAACCACCACTCTACTGACTACGGGGTGTGGATTGATTACGACGGCAGTCGTTTCAAAGACTATTACGCACTGCGTCTGAAGAACGGTAGCGTGGTGAACCTCGCACTGCCTAACGCTGACGTCTGGATTGCTGACGTATTGGCAGGTGGTACTGACCCTAAAGGCGTGGTATGGAACATCCATCCAGGCACTACGTTTAAGGATGACGAAGTCGCTCAGATCCAACTCGTATCGGATGCTTATCTGTCTACGTTCGCGTCACACGCAGCTACTGGCGTAGAGCGTATCAAACGTAATCGTCAGATGTTCCGTGACAACCTTCTCCCTACCGAAGATCCTAAAGTAACGGAGCCTGCCAAGATCATGGCGCGTCACTTCGGACTCTACATCGGGGAAGAGCAGATCGCCGGTAGTCATCGTAACCAACTGAAAGGAGAACTCTTCCATCGTAACGAAGATGGGACCTGGAGCTACAACTTCAAAGCTCACGTCGATTTCGGAGCTATCTCTGGTTACAATCCCAAACTTATGAAACTGGTTAAACAGTTTGGGGCTGTACTGCGTTTTCAGATCGATACCGTAGTGACTATTAAATCAGATGACCTGGTCGCTGACCAAGTAATCACTGACGGTAAGTTCGAAGTAGTGAACCCAGGACGTCGCCCAGATTACGACTGGGCTGCTTACCTGGCTAAGCTACCTCCGATGGTACTGCGAGTACACTTCTCGCACAGCTATCGTAAGAACTGATACACAGTACTGCTAGGACACACACTAAGCACGGGAAATGCGATATGAGTGAAATAGCCGTAGGATACGTAGGAGACCTGGACACACTACAAGGACGTGTGCGTTCGGAGTTAGAAGCTCGCCCCTGGTGGGGACACGTAGGGGAACTTCCACGCTGTATAGGCGTGGATGTTTACAACCGCCAACGTGAACTCATCGAGATCGGGAGTCTAGTACTGATCAACCCCCGAGTGGAGCGAGTGGACATCCACTCTGATTACTCACGTGTAGTTTACGATATCGTGGAAGGCGTAGGTGCACTCTACGCTAAAAACGTATTGCACGGGAATCTGGGGCTGCTACGTGTCGAGCAACACAATGGAAAAACAAAAGCAACAGTGAGGTTGGTGTAATGAAAGTTTTCCAAAACTACTTACGGGATATACTAACGAACGGTCGCTACAAACGCGATCGCACAGGCACTGGATGTTATTCTCTGTACGGACCTCAGTACGTTTACAACCTGCGTGAAGGTCTTCCGGTGATGACCTTGCGTAAGTTCAGTCCTAACGCCTGTATCCACGAACTCATCGGTTTCATCCAAGGACACACTAACCTGCGCGACCCGATTTTCAATGGGATTAAGATCTGGGACGAGTGGGCTCTGAAGGAGTCTTGTGTTACTCCTCAGGGCGTGGAGCTACAGCCTGGTGAAATCGGACCGATGTACGGCCACAAGTGGCGTCACTACAACGGCGTAGATCAGCTCAAGGAACTCGTAGAGAACCTGCGTAATCGACCGAACTCTCGTCGACACGTAGTGACTGCATGGGATCCTGCTCTACTGCCCGACGAATCGATCTCACCCGAAGAGAACGTGATGTTGGGACGTGGTGCTCTGGCTGAGTGTCATTGCTTCTTCCAGTGCTTCCCTTACGAGCTCACGCTCGAGGAGCGCTGCGCGATCTCTCCGATGTCTTACTCGGATTACTTCCGTGATGATGACGAAGTGTTCCCAGGCGCAGCAGATCGCCTCCAGTCGCTTCTGACGAAGTATGACGTACCTGAGTATGGAATGGATCTCAAACTCTACCAGCGCAGCAATGACGCTGTCGTAGGAGGTCCTTCGAACATAGCTCAGTATTCCGTGCTGCTGCACATGCTGTGTCATGACCTGAACTACGCTGTAGGGAACTTCATCCACTCGCTGGGAGATGCGCACATCTACTCTAACCACCTGTCTCAGGCTGAGGAGTTACTGCGCCGTGAGCCTCGCGGTCTGTCTCAGATCCGGATCACCGCTCCCAAGCGTACCAGTATCTTCGACCTGCGGTTTGAAGACATCGTGATCACTACACCAGAGCAACACCCAGCTCTGAAGTGTCCTATCTCGAAGTAAGGAGGCTGTAGTGGACTTGAAACAAACCCTACAGACTCAGCTAAAGTCTGCGAAGTCTGTGAAGATCACTCGTAACGGCGTACCACTGAGTTCTCGTAGCTTCCGTGAACAACGTGAACGCTTGATCCAACAGGTTGTCAAAAAAGATGTGTCTGTAGAAGCTATGGAAACTGGTCGGCGTAGTGTTTACCACGTTCAGATCGGTCTAGGTAGCTACACCGTCGTAATCGGTTAGTGCTCGCTCTGGGTTGCAGTTGTAAGTGAACCTATATTACTACACTGCAACCTAACTAAAGGAAAAGAAGATGATTGTAACTGCTGTTTGTAAGAAAGGATTTGTGGATCCGGTACTGGTACAGAACTTCGTACTGGTAAATGCCATCGAAGAATTCGTAAAAGATAACCCTGGTACTGAGTCGGTACTGAGCTCGTCTTTCCGTACCCTACGCCCAGCTGAATGGGCCGCTGGTCAGCGTGAGTACACTGTACTGCCCTGGACTACCACTCGTGAGCTGGATTACACCATCGTGTTGTGGATGTCGCCGAACGTACACCACTTCGATCGTCCGGTTAAGAAGCAGTCTGCGAAGACTCGTAAAGAAGGGGACGATGCTCGTCTGTATATGACTGCCATGGGCGAAGCGCTGGGCGCTACTGAAGTGCGTCCGAAGTTTGTTGCTATTCGTTTGCCTAACGGCGACCGTGTAGGTTTTATGATGGCTGTGTTTAAAGGACACCTGCGTCACACCGAACCTGGAACTCCGACTGAAGTTCCAGCGGATTCCGTATTCCATCCAGAACCCGTTACCGAAGCTCCGGTAGAAGTTCTGGCTTCCACCGACCCCGTACCTCATTCCCGCGATATGGAGGGACTGTAATGTCCGTATTGGCTGTATTCATTACACACAACGTCACTGCCGAGCAGTTGCTGACAGACAACTACGCCAACTCCCTGGTAGCTGTGTGTCTGGGTATCGATCCGATTCACGTCGACCCCACTCGTATCCGTCTGGATCTCGAGGAAGTAAATGAGCTCGACGATTCCAAGCGTATGTGTATCTTCTCCTACGATCCTGCTTTTGCCAGTGACGACTCCGACATCACCGCCGGTATCGCTTACGTAGGTCCGGAGTTGGTCGGTGTAGATCCTTCCAAACCGGAATGTGAAAACGAAGAGTGGTATCAGAACGCTACTTCCAGTATGTGTACTGTAGCGGCTCTGGTAGGTCTACCCGAAGTCACCCAAGCGGGTGTGATGGAGTTCTTCCACACCACTCGTCCTCAAGAAACCCTACGCTACCTGATCGGTATCTCTGGAGCTGAAGATGCAAAACCCGAAGTTTGAAACCGTAACTACCTGCAAAACAGTAGATCGCCTGGCGATGACTGATCACGAGTACCTCGTGTGGTGGGCTGAGCACTCCAGTGAACATCGTTGTGCTGACCTCTCCTCGGCTGGCGTAGATATGACCAAGGAACGCGAGGGTTACCTCGTACGTTACCAATCCGGTACTGACCAGGAATACTACTCCTGGAGTCCGAAAGAGATCATGGCTGCTGCGGTACTGCCGCCTCTGATCAAGATCGATCTCGAAGCCTTGGCTGTGGATCCTGGTTTTCAGGAAACCGTCACACGAGTTCGCAGTAGACTCCTCGCCGTTCAGCGTGATCTCGAGAAAGCTCGAACAGCTACTTTCACACTGCCGGAAAACTGCACCGACCCCAGTGAAATCATTCAAGCCCTGCTGACGAGTCTTTCAGTAGCGCCGAAAACTATCGAATCTGCGTGTCCCAAAATCAGCGAAGTTGCTGACACATCGGTTCGGCGGTGCGAGCCGAACTTCAGTCCTCTGTTTGAGAAAGTGCACGCCGAGTTCCTTCGGAAACTGAGCGTGACTTCTCTGCCTCAGGCTCTGGAAGCTGCGCTGATGGTTTACACCGATGGTCTGACCTACACCGAAGAATAACCTAACCAGAGAGGAGGCTCGAGCCTCCTCTCTTTTGCACGGAGTTACTAATGGACAGTTTAAACTTTGTAAAGATGAAGGTAGAATTACCAGTAGAGTGTGTACCGATGACTGACATCGAATACCACGGTCACTACGTTACAGGTAAAGGTAAGTTTATACCACCAGCCCTCGGTAGTCTGGATCGTAACAATCCTCGGGATGGCTGGTTGATGCGGTTTAACTCAGGAAAGTCGAATGAGTACTACGCTTGGTATCCACTGCCAGAGCTCGCCGAACAGTTATCTGTAGAGTTTTCTAATCAGGCAGAAGCTTTCGATGGACTGCGACAAATGGCCAGTAGCGTCCTACAACAAATCCAATCCGGTGTAAGCTATTACGACGTCTTCAAGAAGTGATTTAATACGCTTACGACAACTTTATGTTCACTAATAAGGGGTTTTGTAAATGAGAATAGAGTTACGACATCAGTTCTCCAGTATCGACTCAGTGGAGACTTTACTGCAAGCTATCACAGCTAACGTACTGGATGCACTGCAACATCCACATGTCGGGTATTTCGAGTCTACTGTCATGTATTCTTCAGGTCCTGGTCAGCGATTCGAAGACCATTACTACGACCTGGCTGTAGTGTCGCAGGTAGCGCCTTCTGTGCGCATCTACGCACAAACCATACCTACCCATTACCGACTGGATCCGGAGTTACTGAACAAGATCTGGGAGCGTGTGAGCGGCGTCCAGGATGTTAAGCAAATCCCACTGGCTCTGCGTGGGTTTGATTCTTGGTATTGGAACCTAGCTCAGGTAGCTTGGATGGCTGCTGATCGACTGGGTGCAGATCCTATCCTGACCTATGTACTTCCAGCTGTGGATTACGAAGGTACTCCACTACCGCCTACCTTTATAACCGTATATGTAAACGTACCAGAGGAAGACTGATGCGCTTAACCATTCTCTTCCACGAGACCACGTATCCTAACGAGGTTACGGAGATCCTGCGTAAACTCTTACCGGACGAGCCTAATGTGGAATCCATACACCACGTGCCAGATGATGGTGTGAACATAGCCACTTACAACCTCCCATGGCGTAAGGATCCTGATCTGGTAGTGGGAGTCTTCCCGGAAGGTACTCCCGTGCGGTTTATCGCACAGCGTGCTTTCAGCGAATGGCAACGCAAGTTCCCAGACGCTCGCACTATCCAGCTTCAACAACAAATCCCTACGCTCGAAGAAACCAACCCCATCCAACACCCAGACCCAGTACTGCGTACCATCGGGAGTATCGTGGTGTCTGTACTTTATGTAACCTTCTCACTTACTTATCGTAAGGATTTGTGTGAGTTACTGACAGGTTACCCCGAGAATTGGTTGGTGCTAACCGATCACACCGACGGAGGTGTCGGGAAGATGTTTCACATCCACGCTGAGGAATATGATTCCGAAATAGAAAGTAGCAACCCCGGAGTAGTCCACTGACACATTCCGTGTCTGGAACTCCCGCATGGGTGGGTACGGCAGTATCCCACCCCCTTCCAACCCTCTAAAGGAGATCGTAAAAATGCGATATTTGCTGCCTATGCTGTTTGCTCTGTTGAGTCTGGTAACTACACCCACTCAAGCCTACAGCTCTACCTCCGGCTGGTCTAGCCAGTCTCGTACCATCGTACTAGCAGCCGACCGAGTCGGCGTAGATGCTACTACGCTTTCCGCTATCGGTTGGATTGAATCCAGGTTCAATCCTCGCGCTGTAAACCGACACACTCAGGCTACTGGTATGTTCCAGTACAAAGCTTCCACCTGGCGATCGCATACCAAACGCTATGGGCGAGCCTACGGCATCACGCCAGGCACTCCTCGTACCAATGCACTAGCTAACGCTACGATGGCTGCCATCGACCTCAAGCGCCACCAAGACGCACTCCAGCGCGTCCTAGGACGTCCTCCTGTTCCAGGGGAACAGTATATGGCACACTGGTTGGGCTTGGGAGGAGCAACTCGTATTCTCAAAGCACCTGGGTATCGTAATGCGGCAGTAATGTTCCCAGCAGCGGCATCTAAGAATCGTAGTTTGTTTTACACTTCCAAAGGCAAGCCTCGTACCGTAAGACAGTTGCGTGACTACGTGAACTGGAAATTCGGAGTGATTGGGGCTCAATTCGAACAAGATGTAGAGATCCTCACAGCGAGGTTGTAATGTTACTGACACACGGCGTACCGCTGGTCATCCCAGCCCCTAGTGTAAGTGATGAAGAACTAGCAGTACAGCAAGCCGTGACACTACATCTGGAGGGAGCCTAGGCTCCCTCCCTTTATGTCCGAATGGAAATAAATAAAAACATATATCATTTCCGTGTGAACCTAACAATAAGGGATTTTAAGATGGAACGTTATTATTTGTTTGTTGGAACTGTATCTCGAGCCAAACCTCCCCTGATAGAAAATCTTCGCGAGGTTAATCTGGAAAGACGCACCATCGGTATAGATGGAAAGAGACTTGCACTTATACTTACCGTAAGCTCCAAAACCGATAAAGTTTTAACATTTTATTTCGATGCCAGCTATATGTCGGAACCGGCACCTGGCGAGCAGTTTTTACTCGAAGAGCAAGAATGCATCTTTATTCATCCCAAACATACCAGCGGCAACACCCCGCTAACAGTTAGTCTTGGGCAATTGATGAGCCGCAACGGTTCTGAATCAGACCTATACACCCAAGAGAGTTTCGATGCTACCTATTCTGTAGATTCCTTTAAACGACTGACACTGAAAGGAAAGTAACATGGAAAACGAAATCGATCTCGTACCTGTTCCTGTTAAAGGACGTATCGTACGTCGTGACGGCAAGTACCACGTCGTACTGACTATCGATCGTAAGACTGGTAGCTTCTTTCTGTGGTGTCGTCGCGGTACTCATGACCGTAAGGTCTCAGGTCACACACTGACACTGGAAGCCGACGACGTAATCACTGTTAGTCGTACTGAGCAGTTCCCACAAGACACTCTGAGCGCTATGCGTTTGGAAGAGTATTACCCAGTAACTAAGGATTAAGCATGCAAGTCACAATGAAGCACTACACCTCTACTCGCTACACTAAGGATCAACTAAAATCTCTGCGTCAGCGTATCCAGATCGTTTCTAGCGCTCCAGTGAATTTCTTCTACAAGGGGGAGAAACTCGAGATTGACCACATCGGCGTACACCTGACGGAACGTCGTTATGGGTTTGATCTGACCTTCGCCAAGGTGCTGGAATTCCCCGAGATTCCAGAAGGGCACGAAGTCACCATCCAGATGATCAGTACCCACGGTGACCCTGACACCGAACGACACATCGGTAGTTTCAACATCGAGATAGCTCTCCCCACACTCCAGTCTCGTTTCCACGAATACTTCACCAAAGACGTAATGCCAGTACCGCTGTCTTCTACACTCGGGGACGTCGCTGAAGACGTGGCTGAACTAGCCCAACTGACCGGTCATTCCAAATGGAATTTCGGAAAGACCACCACCGAATATGAAATCCAACTTGATACGCATCTCGCGGCTGTCGGAACTACCTTGGAACAAGTTCACTCGGAGTTCCTGCGGGGAGTGGTTCTGTCCGCGCGTTATCCGGACGAAACTCGCTATCTGAACGGTTGTTTGTCTTACGGAAGAACAGGTAAATGTCAGTAATCACTCTACGTGTGTCCCGTAAAGGAGTCTGGGCATACCGAATGTTTTTACTTACGCTTGTAGCGCTTACTGTGTATCACACCTACCAGTTCCTACAGCACACTCCCAACCACCCCAAACCAATACCCAGTAAAGTAATCGACTCTACTGGTGATGTAATCTACTACCCAAGCACTCACGAGGTAAAATAAAATGGCCGATCTCGACCGCAACGTAATGCTCTCCACTCAAGTCGCTTTCGCAGACCAGACCGAACTCGAGCAGTTCCAATCCACTAACGTACTGCCGCGCGAAGTTATGGAGCGTGGTATTGTGGTGAACCGCTACGGCCACCAGGATACCGTGACCCAACAAGCTTTCGAGCTGCCCGACGAGCTCGAAATGGTGATCTGTGAAATCGATGAAGTCGATGATGAACCGGAGGATGAATAGTAATGTCTGTCCAAATCGATCCCAAGTACGTTAAGAAACTGGCTCGCAACCGGGGTACTGTAAAGCAGTTGGATCCGCTGATGGTAGCCTGCCCTAAAACCGGCTTGCTCTACCCAGTCACTACTGACGCCCCCGTGAACTACAACATCGGTGACGTACTGGAGTTCTCCTCCAGTGGCGACCTGGTAGCTCACACCCCGAAAAAGACCAAGGCTCGTTCCAGTAACGCTTCCTCTGGTATGACTCTACACACCACCACGTTCTCCAAAGACAAGTGGCTGAGTTGGTAAGGAAACCAGGGTATCTTAGGGAGGGGCTTCGGCTCCTCCTTTTTATTTTGTTTCAGGGGGTTGTGGATGATAGACCCAGCTACTTTGGAGAGTTGGTTTGGAGACGAAGCTGGTCTTCAGATCTGGTATGACGTAGAAGAGTTCGCAAGACTACCTGATGGTGGGTTTCTAAACCACTGTACATCAGGAGCTCTGTATATACAGTCCGTATTAGGAGAGGGAGAGATCTACGGGTGGTTTGAAGGTACTAACCCAGATCGTCATCCCAAGATCTTAGGTGGTCACGACTTCCTAGTGTATCGTGATAGATGGATAATCGATCCGTGGTTGTCGGTGTATCGTTGTATAGCCCCTAAAACGGTTTGGGACTTACACACTGAGTTAGACACCATACGTGCATACTACGGAGATCCTACGACCTGGGTAGTACTACGTCCCGAGGGCTTCGTAAAAGTAGAAGGAAAATGGAAATGAGTTTGATCGCATTGGATCCTGAATGCGTGGTATTTGATACCTCGTTTGTTACCAGTAAAGGTTTTATAATCCAGCAACCCAAAGGACGCTGGTATCCTGAAGATAAGATGTGGGTACTGGGGTGTGGTGGGATGTTCAACGAAGCTGCGTATGAAGAGATACGCCAGCTCGCTAAGGAGTATCTGGCTACTGGTGTGGCAGTGGAACACAAGAATGAAGAGTTGTTCTTCCATCCGGCACTGATCACTACACCAGATCGTGCGCTACGACTGCATTGTGGTAAGCTACAGGAGGTAATCGAGCCTGAGCAGTGCGATGGTATCCTGGATCGTAGCTGGATTTTGTGTCAAGCCCAGGGACTCGGTTACTTGGAAACATTTCGGGTGATGTCTGTGGTGTGTCCTACGCTGCGTTACATCGCACATTATTCCCGTCTAACTGGTGAGATACAAGGAGCTTTCGATGCAACTACTGGTATGTAATGGTGCGCTGTGGATTCCCACAAGCGTGATCCCTAACCCCACTACCGTACAACACCTAGACCCCGGTACGTTCTACACCGAGTATGGACTGGTGGTGGCAGCTAGCTGGAATGGAGCCGAGGTGTTCAGAGAGTACCTCGAAACAGGGCACTTTAGTACAAACCTCCCCATCGAAGCTCCGATGGATCTGGGGGTAACCTACGGACACGACCAGAAACTCCGTGTATGGCAGCGTATCGGTAAAAAGATCATCTCGCGTGTACTGCCGGTAAACGAACGTATTCCGAGAGCTGTGTTTGGGTTTCAGGATGAAATCGAACCGTTAGATCTGGCTACCGCTGTAGCGTTGCAGCAGTTCGCTGTAGAGGGGATGGACTACGACGGAGGTTTCCTGTCCAGAAACCCGAACTGGACGTGTCACGTTCCTATGTTGATCGACACGCTCTCAGCCAACATACTGCTGGTACGACCTAGCAGAGAATGGACAGGGGTGTCGCTGATGAGGCTTGGAAGTGATTTTAAACCGATCCCTGTAATAGTAGGGAAGAAAACGAAGGGATAAGGTAATGACAGTCGTCGTAATAAAGGATGGCATACTGGCCATCGATCGGTGCGTTACTTCCTCACGCGAGGGGAGATTTGTTTCTAAAAAACCGCAAACAAAAATGTTGGAGTTTTCCAAGGACAGTGAACTTACTATCAGAGGAGAACCTCTGGTCAAAGCTTTCATTGCTGGTAGCCTGACCAACGCACACACGATCCTCACCGCAATACATTCAGAGAAAACTGCGAAGTCTCTAGAGCAGTTCCTGGAGCTACACCGTCTCTACAGTGTCACTATGGCTGGGATGTATTGGTTCATCCCTTCCAGTAAGAAACCAGGAGTCTGGTGGATTGTAAACTGGAATACTGGCGTAATACGAACAGTACCACATACGGAAAGCTACGTTACTCGCCCTACGGACGCCAACGCTACTGAGCTGGAAAAGTGGTTTGACACACCAGAAGAGGTCGTGTGGTTCTACAACAAGCTGAGCTCCGCGTGTGGGTTTGGTGTAAACATCTACAATCCTTGGACTGGAGTACTCGAGCAGATAGACGAGCCTAGTCCTGAGGTAGCTGAGAAAATCAGACAAACACTGATACGCAGCATAGACCTCTGGTTCCTGCGAGAACCAGAACCTAATGCAGAACTAAGTGCTGGAGATAAGGAGTTGGTTAAATGACAATTTCTGTTTACTGGAAGGGGAAGTTTGCAACGGATCGGCAGATAAGTATAACAAAGGCCGGGAAGACTGTAGGTAAGTTGAGTCAAACGAAGATCAGAACGTTTGATGAACATAGTCCTTTTCTGTTTAATGGACACCACGTTCGCGCAATAGCTGTGGCTGGAACCCCTGCTGAGTTGGATGAAATTCTAACGGATGTGTCAGTTGAGGACCGTCCATTCCACGAAAAGGTAAACTACGATTTACTAAACTACTACTGTATACGTAAAGAAGGGGGTGGTAAATACGACATCCTCACGTGGATTTTAGCCGACAAGCTGTATCGCGTCAACTGGACTGCGTTTACTTGTCGAACTTACCGGAACGATAGCATAGATACAACTTTATTTATTTCAGAACCTTCAGACGTACAGTTACCACTTGAAACTATCAGGTGGTGTAATTCAGCAGAAGAGATAGCGTGGCTTTACAACGCCTTCTCACGTGGTTGTGGTTACGGTGTAGATGTGCTGGACATCCACACTGGGGAGGTTACCTACCACCCTTACCCTTCCGAAGACACCAGACAGCGTATCCGTCGTACGCTGCTGGACAACTTGGATCGTTTCTTCTGTCCCCCTATTCCAGAGGACCGTGAGGAACTACTGGTTTACGAAGTCTAATCCAGGCTCCATTGGATCTGAAACCTAAATTACTTTAATGACTTGTGGTTCTTTAGAGAACCACCATACCTACGTAGCCTACTAATAAGGAAATATCGCTATGTTCGAATCAATACGTAAAGCTTACCACCTTCTGCGTTCCTTCCCGATGATCCGTGAAGTTTGTCGGCTCGGATACGATCTGGTTCCGGCCGGGTCTCAACTCCACCCCAACCCCGAGGTACGTCGTGAACACTATCGGGGGTTCCGTGTGATCGACTCCAAAGGTCGTGAAGAGATCTTCCGTCCTACTCGTGAACTCGGGATTGTAGAAGAGAAGCGCATCCTGCAAACTCTCTATGATCGTGGTTACACCGTCGAGTGTGTGTGGGTGGAAGAACAATACCGCTCTCGTGAATGTATCGATTGGGTTTACGAAGAGCGCTACTACAACTTCTGGGGCTATATCCACAATGCTTAAATTCGTAGTATCCCGACTCGTGGGGTGGGAACCCCACGGTCGTATTGCTTGGCTGATTGCTATTCGCGTGGTATGGTTTCGTTTGCTTATAGCCGCAAGCATGGCTCTCGCCTGGAACTCCGACTACGGTTGGTTTACTAAGGCGGTAGTAACCCTGGTACTGATTCTCTTCTGGTCTGCGGAACGTCGTGGACACTTACAACAACTGGAGCGTATACAATGACTCTCGAAGAACTCCGTACACTGACCGATACGCTTCGTTACTACTCGGATGCGTATCACCTACGCAACGAGCCTCTGATTTCTGATGCTGAGTACGATGCTCGGTATCGTTTACTGGAAGCCGCTGAGGCGATCCACGGAGCTCTCCCCAACTCTCCTACCCGACTCGTAGGGGGCGCTGTTAAAATCGATTTCAGCACTGCTCAGCATCGCATTCCTATGCTCTCACTGCGAGACGTCTTCGTAGCCGAAGAACTCGTGGAGTGGTTGGAGTGGTGTACTCGTCAGTCTCAAGACCAAGCCTGGTTTATTGCCGAACCTAAACTCGACGGTTTGGCTCTGAGTCTGACCTACGAACACGGACGCTTGGTACAAGCTCTGACTCGTGGTGACGGGACTACTGGTGAGTTAGTAACAGCACAAGCCATGGCTATCCAAAACGTGCCTCTGCGTATTCCAGCTCAGGAGCGCATTGAGTTCCGTGGTGAAGCTATGCTCACTCGTCAGCAGTTTGCTAAGCTGCGTACCAAAGGCGTAGAGCTCGCTAACTGTCGTAACGGAGCAGCTGGTGCTATGCGTAACAAAGACCCACGTAAGACTGCTGAACGTGGTCTGCGGTTCTACTGCTACCAAGTACAGCGGGACGTAGTAGGAGCTACGCAACAAGCTGAACTCGCTTTCGCTAAAGAACAAGGCTTCGAGATCTCGCTCGATCTCCTCTCCCCTTACGTAAACCAAATCGTAGGACGTTCTCGTGAGTGGTTGCTGGCTACTGTAGCTACCGTTAAAGAACGTCGCGATGAACTCCCGGTGGACATCGACGGGATAGTGTTCAAAGTCACTTCCATTCCACTTCAGTCTGCACTAGGTTGGGTTTCCCGTACTCCTAAGTGGGCTGCTGCTTGGAAGTACTACGGGGACACAGCTGAGACTACGCTGGACGACATCGTAGATCAAGTCGGACGTACTGGAGCTATCACTCCTCGTGCGGTACTGCAACCCGTTCGCATCGGCGGTGTTACGGTTTCCTCAGCTACGCTGCACAACTACGACGAAATCCGTAGACTCCAAATCCGTCCTGGCGTCAGAGTCCTACTGGAACGAGCTGGCGACGTTATCCCGAAGATCCGTGGTGTGGTGGGACATCCTAGTAAGGTAGTGTACACACCTCACGCAGAGCCTACTGAGTGCCCTGCTTGTGGTATTGCTTTAGTGCGTGCGGAAGGTGAAGTAGCGCTACGCTGTCCTAACGCGTCAGGCTGTCCCGCCCAGTCCCTACGTAGACTGATGCAACTCGTGTCTCGTAAAGGATTCGATGTGGAAGGAGTGGCTGAAGCTACTCTCATCCAGTCTGGAGTAGACATCGCCAATGCAGGACTTCTGTGGACCTACGACGCAGCGAAGTGGCAGTCCTTAGGGTTGGGTCCGGTAGAAGCTCAGAACGTTGTAAAAGCGTTCCAGAGCCGTCTGGATATCCCTGCGCACCAGTACTACTTCGGGTTAGGTATTCCTGGAGTAGGAGAGTCTACCGCGAAGCTTTTCGCTAAGCATTATCCGAATGTTCACGCTCTAGCTAAAGCCGCTATCGACGGAGTGCTGATAGCTCTGCCAGACGTAGGGGTAGTCACCCAAGCTTCTGTGTGTGAGTTCTACGAAACCAACCGAGCTTTCCTGGAATCGTTAGACACAGTAGGAGTTACTCCTGTAGTGACTACCACTGGAGTAGAACAGCGCTTGGCTGGTAAGACCTACGTAATCACCGGTAGTTTCACCAACTACACTCGTCCCGAGATCCAGACCGCACTAGAAGCTCTTGGAGCTAAGGTTTCAGGTTCGGTCTCTAGTAAAACCACAGCAGTGTTTGCAGGTGCAGACGCTGGTAGTAAATTAACCAAAGCCCAGGAGTTGGGAATCCCAGTCCTGGGAGAACCCGAGCTCATTCTGGAGTTAGGAGCTTAAGATGTCATACGCAAAACCAATGAGTGAGCAGGAAGTTGAATACATGCGGGGTCTAGAACCCCGCGATCTACTGACAGCTTCTATCCAAGACTGTCGTATCCAGTCTGATCCCCGTCAAGCCCACAAGCATTCCCGTAAAGTAGATCTGTTTATCCGGGCAATCCAACCTACTGGGGAAGTGAAACTCTACACCTCTCCTAAAGAGTGTATTGAGCTGCTGGAGCTTGCGGCTAAAGCGTTCGAGGGAGGAGACTACCGTAACCTTACCGACAAACGCCAAACCTCTTACGATCGCACCTACGCTCGTAAGAAGACCTGCAAAACCCGTACTACTATTCTGGAGTTCGACACCTACCGTCAGGTCGGTGAGTTAAAGAAAACAGATGTGCAGTATTTCGTGAGTATTACCACCCCGACCGTATTCGATGACCCAGGTATCGAACTCGGCCCTGAAGACCTCAAGTAACTGAAAGGAGTTTTACATGAATCGTTCCGCTGTAGCAGTAGCCCGTCGTATCGTTTCGGTAATGGAAAAGCAAGAGCGTACTCTGGTACAAATCCCCCGAGAGGAATTCAAACAACTCTCGGGCCGTAGTCAGCTTCGTAAGTCGTTTGAACAAGAAGTGCTGGGCCATCTGGCCGAGCAAGGTTACCTGGGTGTATTCGGTGACTCGTCGGTATTGGTATCCTACGACGAACTCCAACCTGAGCTTCAATTGGAGCCTGGTAGCCTCCAGTTCCGTCGTCGTAAGCGTAAGTTCCGTAAGCCCGCCGCTGTAGCGGCTGAATAAGTCGGTTCCAAAATACCATAGGTACATATTACCTAAGTGCAATTCTGATTGTAAATGCGCTAACGCGCCCAACTGCTAATAAGGAAACTCGTAATGAATCGTCATGACAACATCGGTTTTGAAGTAATGCTCAACCTGGGTACTCTGGGTAACGCCAACCAAGGCGGCGGCGCTTGGGTAACTCGTCTGTGTGTGGTAGTAGACGCCCCCACTGTTGGTGCGGATGGCGTCGACAAAGCTGGTAAGGTGGTTGCTGACTTCATCCGCAAACAGACTGACGTGTGCCCGTATCTGAACCTGGGTGGTGGTGAAGTCGCAGCGGAGCAAGTCGGTAGCTGGTTGTCCCAGGTAGCTGACGCGGTGGAGGAAGAACTGCTTCCTCGCTGGGGGTTCTTCGGAGCCGAGCTCCAGCATGAGAACTACGAAGGTAAGTTGGACAAAGCTGTGCTGCGCATCCAGCCGCACTGGCATCAGTTCTAACAGCTACTGCGCATAAGCAGTACCGAGTGTAGGGGGCTACCCCCTACACTCTTCTTTTTCTTTATCGCAAAGGAGTCGTGATGAGCAAAGTTCCTCGTCACCAGTGGCCTATCTACCAAATCGATGATGGTCGTCCTTGCCGTATCCAGGGTTTCCATTACTCTGAGACACCGCTGGTAGGTACTCTGAAACCTCAACCGATGTTTGTGTCAGACCACCCCACGGAGTATGACGCACCGTGGCTTAAAACCAACCGACCGGAGTGTTACACCGGGTGGTTTGAGTTACGTCAACCTAAGGTGGTAGAGTCGCGTACTCCATTCGACCACTTGGGCAGTATCACTGACTGGAGTGAACAAGGTTACGATTCGGTGGTGTGGCGCGACCCACTAGCTGAGTCAGCTCAGTTCCCCGCCGAGATCTGGTTGTTTAACGCGCAGGACGCGCAGATGACCCCGATGTTCCCAGTGGTCCCAATAGCTAGAATCATCGCGGAGCAGTCCCCGCCTCCGATGTTTACTCCACCAGAAGACTCGGAATACGAATACCTAGTACAAATCGTCTAATAAGGAAATACATCATGTACCAAGATTCCACCAAGCCCGCGAAAGAGTTCCAACCACCTAAAACTATCCTAGAGACAATCGGTTACCTGCGTCGACTACTGCAAGGTTCTACTCGCATACATTCCCGCTCACCACACACGTACCAGTACCGGTTGGCTAGTGGGGTTATGTGCGTACTTTCTAGTTGCAGTGACCCAGAAGCCCGTTACGAGAAATTCGAGCGAACAGTCTGGAAAAGATTGTTCGAACGTCCTACCCTACGGATCTGGGTGAAGAGTTTTCCGGGGCTTAGTTTGCTCGATCTGATAACATTGGTTAACGGTGAGGTCGATTTGTCG